>VOFK01001085.1_pt1 | contig 90830 bp, 137 predicted proteins | sample 5384121 | NCBI WGS metagenome assembly VOFK01 (sample SAMN12384730, study PRJNA508395) | human gut metagenome | isolation source: healthy gut J | host: Homo sapiens
GGCGATTTCAATATGGTTTGCACCCGGCTGTGGGAATTACTACCACGCCGACCATGGGTACGCCGTTCATCTTCATGTAGCTCTTGATGTCGGCTGGCCCCAGCTCGGCACGTCCGATGTCACTGAAACGTACAATTCGGTTGTTCTCCTCCTTGATAATCAAGTCATTGAATTCATCTGCCGTGTGCATCAGTCCTAATGTACGGATCGTCAACTCGGTAGTATTTCCTTCGATACTACCGGAAGGAAGTTCTACGTTTTCATTGTCAACTGCATTTTTTACATCGATAGGAGTAATTCCGTAACCTGCCATTTTCACAGGGTCGAGCCAGAGACGCATGGAGTAACGTTTCTCTCCCCAGATAGACACACTACTTACATCGGAAATTGTTTGCAACTGTTCTTTGACTGTCAAATCTGCGATTTCACTCAACTCCAGCAGCGAACGTTTGTCACTTTGAAGAGCAACCATTAAGATAGGCATGGCGTCCGCATCCGCTTTTTGATACGGTAGGAGGGTCACAGTCGCGAGGTAAATAACGTTGTGCACGTGAAACTTTATCACGAACGTCGTTTGCGGCGGTTTCCAGGTCGACAGACAATTCAAACTCTACGGTAATACGACTTTGTCCTTGCTGGCTGACACTGGATAAAGAACGGATACCGGGGATACCATTGATATTCTGTTCCAATGGTTCGGTTATCTGATTTTCGATAACATCGGCATTAGCTCCCGGATATGAGCAACTAACAGAGATAATCGGATTATCTACTGACGGATATTCGCGGACACCCAGATAATTGTATCCGATAAATCCGAACAGGAGAATAATGATTGTCAATACAGTGGCTAATACCGGGCGGCGTATACTTAATTCGGATATATTCATAAGGCGCTGGTATTAATCAATGTTATCAAGTTTCACAGCCAGTCCGGTGCGGAGGCTGCAGTGTTCCTGAAGTAATGATTGTATCTCCCATGTAGTCCTCTTATCACTTGCACTTCGGATGCTGTACGGATACCGGTAATAATATCCACCGGTTCGGCTTTCCCCGATTTTATACAGGTAGACTTTATCTTTCCCCATTTCGGCACAATAGCTTCCGTAGGGATAGCGATTGCATCGGGAATCTCTTCCTTTTCAATAAAACACTGGTATAGCGTCCCGGCAGCAGGATGTGGTTTACATTCGGATAAAGTGCGCGGGCTGTGAATTGGTGCAGATTCGGGTCGATTGCCGATTCTACTGCATATACTTGTGCGCCGAAGGCATCTAGTTTACCTTCAACGCTGAAATTCAGGTTGGTTCCTTTTTTAATCTGCTTGGCATAACGTTCCGGTACGGAGAACTCTACTTTCAGCGGGGCGATTTTAGTCAGCTTCGCAACGACAGTGGTCGGGAGGCGTACGTGCCGACACTGACCTGTCGAGTCCGATAATCCCGTCAAACGGGGCACGGAGCTCGGTCAATTCGATATTCGCTTTCACTATTTCAATATCGGCATTCAGCGTTGCTAAATCTGTCTTAACTTGTTCGTAGGCTTCCTTGCTGACTGCATCCCGTTTCAGCAAGGGCGTCCTGACGGAAAACACGGTCTTCTGCCAGTTTCAGTTGTGAAACCAGTCGTTGTAGTTGTGCCTGTAACTGTCGGTCGTTTACCTTGGCTAGTAACTGGCCTTTCTTGACAGACGTACCTTCTTCAAAGTTGATTTCGACTATTTTTCCGGAAGTTTCGAAAGACAAATCTACTTCTTCGTCCGGTAAAATTACACCGGTAGTCGTAAATTCATCCGTCAATAATTGTGGTTTTATGACTTTGGCATTTACGTTTAAGATTTGTTTTCCTTTTTTTTGATTACCACCCATTACTTTGTCGGCGGCTGCCAGTTCGTCGTTTTTCTTTGGTAATTGTGAGTAGATTCCTCCTCCGATAATTCCGGCACCAACGAGGATAATGATGCCCCATTTAGTTTTCTTATTCATGGTTTAGTATCGTATATAGCATGTTATATAATATCTTCACAAACTTAGACACTCTCTGAAAGGAAAGGTTTAATGAGAGAAATAGTAAAAAAGAGTTAATCAATCGAAAGAAAAAAAGAGTGCTAGTAAGCAGCCCGGTACTTTCCTTCTTCTTTATCCTCCAGCATATTCAGATAAGAAGTATAGCGGGATTCGCTGATTAAATGCTCCTCTACCGCTTTGTGCACAGCACATCCCGGTTCGTGACGATGCGTGCAGTTGCCATATTTGCACTCGGAGGAAACTTTGAATATTTCAGGAAAATAATGACCAATTTCTTCTTCCTCCATATCGAATGTTCCGAAACCTTTGATGCCCGGAGTATCAATAATATATCCGTCTCCGTCCACCGGGAACATTTCGGAGAAAGTAGTGGTATGCATACCTTTATTATGATAGGTGGAGATTTCGCCGGTTTTTGTTTCAATTCCCGGCAGTATAGCGTTGATAAGAGTCGATTTCCCTACTCCCGAATGTCCGGAGAAAAGAGTAATCTTATCTTCGAGCGCCTTTTTGATTTCGTCTATTCCGTCACCGTTCTTTGCGGAAACCTTGAAACAAGGGTAGCCGATATGCGTATACAGGTTAATAAGTGCGTCCAGATAATGCAATTCTTCTTCGTTGTAAACGTCTACCTTATTAAATACTAATTTGACGGGAACCCGATAGGCTTCTGCGGACGCAAGAAAACGGTCGATAAAAATGGTGGAAGTCTCGGGATAGTTGACAGTTACCACCAACATACATTGGTCGAGGTTGGCGGCAAGTATATGCGATTGTTTAGAAAGATTGGAAGAACGACGGATGATGTAGTTCTTCCTATCTTCTATTTCGTTGATAAAAGCAGTGCCCTCTTGATTGGTTATAATCTGAACACGGTCGCCCACGGCTATCGGATTGGTACTGCGAATCCCTTTTAACCGGAAATTACCTTTGATTTTACATTCAATAAATTGTCCGTCGTCGGTTTTCACTTGATACCAACTACCCGTGTTCTTGATTACTAATCCGTGCACTTTAGCTTTTTAGTTTTTTAAACGGTCATGATTTCTTTATCCTTTTCAGCCAGCATATCTTCAATTTGCTTGATATACTTATCGTGGATCTTTTGTAGCTTGGTTTCTGCATTCTTCTGTTCGTCTTCTGCTAGTCCGTCCTTTACAGCTTTTTTCAGAGCGTCGATACCGTCACGACGAGCGTTACGTACACTCACTTTGGCTGTTTCGCCTTCAGCTTTACACTGTTTGGCTAGTTGTTTACGACGTTCTTCGGTCAATGGGGGAATACCGATACGGATTATTTCACCATTGTTTTCGGGCATGATGCCGAGATCAGAGTCGATAATGGCTTTTTCGATTACACGGAACATACTTTTGTCCCACGGCTTGATAGTGATGCTGCGTGCATCAGGAGTCGTTACGGCTGCTACATTGCTGATAGGAACCATGCTTCCGTAAGAATCTACGCGGATACCGTCCAACAGTCGGGTACTCGCTTTCCCAGCGCGGATATGTGCCAATGCTTCTTCCAGATACATTATGGCCATATCCATTTTCTCTTGTGCATTGTCAAGGCAAGTCTTTACGTCTACCATATTTTTTGATAATTAAAGTTGCTATTCGATTGATTAAGTAGCAAAAGTATATTATTTTTTGTTCACCTGCAACAGCATACTCATCTTTTTTTATGAGTGACTTACCGATGATGATTAGGGTAACTGCTGTAATAATCATCAGAATACCGACCATTAAGCGGGGTGTCGCTTTTCGTGAAACAGAAGGACACCGAAAAATAAAGCGGTCACAGGTTCCAGAGCCCCCAGTATGGCGGTCGGAGTGGAACCTATGTAATGGATAGCCAATGCTGTGTGCAAACCAGTGATACGGCAGTAGGCAGGATAGCCAGTGCCAATACATCTCCCCAGAGCCACGCGGTAGGTATCACTTGCAAATCCGTCAGGAAGTTCAGACGGACGATGTAGACCGATAGACCGAACAAAATAGCGTAAAAAGTGAGTTTTGTTGTCGATAGGTTTTTCAGTGTCGAGCGGTTGACACCTACTATATATATGGCATAAGATAGCGATGATAGCAGGACAAAGATGATTCCAATGGTAGACAACGATTTGCCTCCGTCTCCCCTGATAAAAGCAGGGCAATGCCGGCGAGAGCCAGTAGAATGGAAAAGACGGTGATTGCTGAAATCTTCTCTTTTAAAGAACGCTCCCATAATGACCGCTACCATTACCGGATAAACGAACAGGATCGTTGACGCGATTCCTGCATCCATATAGTTGTAGCTCATGAACAGTAGTAAGGAAGAAAACGAAAACAACAATCCCATAATAACCAGCGGAAGAATATCCGCTTTACGAAGGGCGAAAGATTGATGCTGCATCTTCATCAGTATCCCTAGTACGATGACAGCAAAAAGTAACGATAAAATAAAACAGTATCGACGCTCATGCCCGGCTGCATAGAGCGGGAGTGTAAAAGAGGATTCATACCGTAACTTGCGGCGGCAATCGCTCCATAAATAAAACCTTTGGTTTTGCTGTTCATTGCTTTAAGTCTTTAAAATGGCGTGCAAAAGTACACAGTTCACTGATGATAAACAAGTGTTTAGCCTGTTGATAGTATAATTTAATCTTTCGTGTGCTAAAAACTATTATTTCGGCTGCATAAAACTAATCCTGTTTATGCGATCGGAAGATTAAATAAGTGTAGCCGGAAGAATAATTCTTAGGCAAATAGGGAAACTATATGCACGGAAGAAATTGTACCCTTAGAAGCAAATCGCCTTTTTCATTGTATCCTATCCAATGCTTGGGAGTTTCTCGTCTTGTACAGATAAACAGGGGGGGCAGGTAAAATCCGGCTTCTCGGATTTGTTGAAGAAATTTATAGAAATTAATATCGATAATGCGATAGGGAGTATATATGCTCTGTCTATCGCTCATCGCTATAATAAATCCTAATTCCCTTATTTACCGGGAACGTCCTCTTTTTATAATTAGTTGTGTACAATTGTACCTATTTCTTCTCCGCTGATTACTTTTTTCAGATTGCCTACCGTATCCATGTCGAAAACGACAATGGGCAGATTATTTTCTTTGCACATACAAGTAGCCGTCAGATCCATTACTTTCAGGCCACGTTTCAGCACTTCATCGTAAGTGATGTCGTGGAACTTGGTTGCCGTAGGGTCTTTCTCCGGGTCGGCTGTATAAATGCCGTCCACACGAGTCCCTTTCAGCATCACGTCTGCCTCGATTTCGATTCCTCTCAATGAAGATCCTGTATCGGTAGTAAAGAAAGGATTTCCCGTTCCTGCAGACATGATGACGATTTCACCGTTTTCCATGTGTTCGATCGCTTTCCACTTACTATAAAATTCACCGATTGGTTCCATGCGGACTGCTGTAAGTACACGGGCTTTCACACCGGCAGCTACCAAGGCGTCGAACTCAATGCCAGACTATTGATAACAGTTGCCAGCATCCCCATTTGGTCGCCTTTCACACGGTCGAATCCTTTATTGGCTCCACTCAAACCACGGAAAATGTTTCCTCCGCCAATCACGATGCCGATCTGTACGCCTTGTTCATGAATTTCTTTGATTTGTGCAGCATATTCTGCCAGTCTTTTTTCATCAATGCCATATTGCTTTTCGCCCATAAGGCTTTCTCCGCTTAATTTCAGCAAGACTCTTTTATACTTTGCCATACCTTTTTTATTTTATTATTTGCCGCAAATATAGAGATAATTTATTGGATAGCCTCATTGCGGTACGATTACTTTTCTCACGATTTGCCTTCCGATAAAGGTTTGTACAATTCCTCTCAATGAAAGATAAATGAGGAAAGCGAGCCACAAAGCATGATTGCCTAAAAAGTCATGGAAAGCATAGTAGACGAGGAAAAAGTCTGGCAGAAGCAATCAGCATTGAATAAAGCATGGAACGGGTGGCAGTGGCACCGATAAAAACTCCGTCCCACAGAAAAGCGGAAAAACCGGCCAACGGAATGGCGAGTGCCCAATAGAAGTAGGTGTCGGAAGCGTTTATTACTGAAGTGTCATTAGTCAGTAATTCGAGAAAGCCTTTTCCGCCTATTGCATACAAAAGGGTGAATGCTGCAGAAAGACCGACGCCCCAATAGAACAGGTGATTGACTGTGTTACGGAGAGCCGGTTGGTTTCTTGCGCCTATATAACGTCCTGCTAACGCTTCACCGGCATAAGCAAAACCGTCCATGATATAAGAAAAGAGAGTGAATAATTGCATGAGCAATGTGTTTACGGCTAATACGATCTCGCCTTGTGCGGCTCCGGCTGAAGTGAAAAACATAGTGACGATAACCAAGCAAAGTGTACGGAAGAATATATCCCGGTTGACCTGAAAGAAGCGGTACATAGCTTGTTTCTGCCATATCTCCCGCCAGGCAATTCGTTTGCGGAGTTTGCTGTAATAACGGATATATAGTAATATTGCCATTATGAACCCTGCATATTGGGCGATAAGGGTTCCGGTAGCTACTCCTGCCACTTTCATGTCCAGCAGATAGACAAGGCATAAGCTGGCTGTGATATTGACTATATTCTGTGTAATGGCAATATACATCGGGAAACGTGAGTTTTGCATTCCGATAAACCAGCCTGCAAATCCATACAACCCTAACATGGCAGGTGCTCCCCAGATACAGATATAGAAATAGGTGGTTGCCAGTTGTTCAACTTCCGGAGTCGTCTGTATAAAAGTAAATGCAAGTTTTAGGATAGGATACTGGAGTATTAACAGACAGATTGCAATGGATAGACCGACGCCGACGGAGCGGAGTAATAACCGGTTGATTTCGTTTAAGTCATGCTGCCCGTAGGCTTGTGAGGTCATGCCGCTTGTTCCCATACGTAGGAATCCGAAGATCCAGTAGATGATATTGAACAACATTCCTCCTACGGCAATGGCTCCGATATAGGCCGGAGAACCGAGGTGACCGACGATAGTTACGTCAATCAATCCCAGTAAAGGGACGGTGATATTCGATATAATGGACGGTATGGCAATCTGTAATATGCGTCTGTTTTCGGAGTACAATTTTATATTTATCATCTTGTAGAAACACTTTTGTCTAAATGATTGTTCTTTTTGCGGACAAAGGTACATTTTTTATTTTTTGTTGTATCTTTGTGTGTCACGAACTAAATAGCAATGTAACGGATTATGAGAACCTTAACTATATTTTTTTTGTCTCTGTTTTCATTGCCGCTGATGCTGAATGCACAGTCGGTTGATGAGATGTTGCAGAAAGTGTCTGCCGCTATTGAAGCCAGGCAGCAAGGGGCCAGGCTATGAGCTATTTCCGTCAAACGATTAGCTTGAATATAGATCGTACGGAAATGTATTATTGGACAAATATTGATAAGAGCAGTGAGATTAGTGTGAAGTTGGCTAACGAGCTGGCTATTGCATTTAGAAAGAAACGAAATTACGACAAAGCCTTTATCTGTTCTATAAAGAATTACTTCAAAAGGCTCCCAATAATGTAGCTTATCTGGAATCTTGTGCAGAAATGCAGGTATGTCGTGGGCAGGAAAAGGATGCTTTGCGAATGTATGAGACGATATTGCAACTGGATGCGGACAACTTAGCTGCTAACATCTTCTTGGGTAATTATTATTATCTAATGGCGGAACAGGAGAAAAAGAAGTTGGAAACCGATTATAAGAAAATTTCTTCCCCTACAAAGATGCAGTACGCACGATACCGCGATGGATTATCGAAATTATTTGCTACGGGATATGAAAAGGCAAGAAATTCTTTGCAGAAGGTTGTTTTAAGGTTTCCTTCTACGGAGGCGCAAAAGACGTTGGACAAGATATTTATAATAGAAAAAGAGGTGAAGCGCTAAGCGGTTCACCTCTTTTTCTATTATAAATGCTATTTTATCATTCTCATCGGAAGTTCCTGTTCCCCGGATAGCGTACGAGTAGTTGTTCTTTCTACTTTGGGACCGGGAACGAGAGGACTATGCATCAACACATAGCGAATACGTTCTTGCTGATTGGGAGTGAAACGGTTTACCCAAGATATATCATAGTCCATTATGTTGTTTGGAGTGGATGTTAGATTAGTGACGCAGTCTTTTCGTTCAAACAATTTGTTAAATTCGCTAAGACTCATGTTCTTTATGCCGTTCTTTGATTCGATATAACTTTGCATCCAATTGCTATATGCTTCTCTATCATAGGTTGGAGTTCATCGCAATAGTCTGTGTCCATACATGTATTAAGTCCTTCATCATCCGATTCGGAGAATGTATGGAATAATCCGAGATAATGGGCTAATTCATGGGCGATTGTTGCCACTATATCAGTAGAACTGTATATTTTTTAGATTCATTACTTGGTGTACTGTTTATATATGTATTATTAATAGAAATACAATGAGGATATTTGAGCGAACTGTGGCTGGGAATACCATTTAATTGATTTAGTCCTTCTAGATAATCGGGCTTGATTGTATATGGTAAATGAGATATACCTAAAATTACACCTTCAGAATTCTCATCTTGCTTGAAAGGGTAAAAGCATGATATTTATGTATTTGTCGGTATCCCACAAATATTTAAGATTAGCTTTGTCTGTCATAAAAACCTCACAGTCTTGCACAGGATTGCTTACTTGAATTGGATGTACACCGGGCTCATCAAGTTTTACCCCTTGAGGATTTTCTGTGGCGAGAACAAATTCAAGGTTCATATCTACGCTGTTACTGCCCAAACGATTTTGATAATATTTATTGCAGGCTGTTATGATCTCCTGAATTCGTCCTTTTTTTAATATTCTGTTGTTCATTCTGATAGAGAACATGAAAAAGACAACTGGAAGTTCATAATGATATTCTATTAGTGGAGGATCGGTGGAATCCGGTTTTGACTCCGGTTCGGAATCTTCACAGCCAATAAGCAACCATAATAATGGAAGCAAGGAAAATTAATCTTGTTTTCATAAATAAGGGAGTTTTTCATATAAAACATTGGTTCCAAAGATAATGTTTAAATCAGTTCGTGGACTACTTATTTCAATAAATATTCCACTTCTTTAAACATATAACTTCTTTTTGTTTGTGTTTCGTCCTCTAAAACGAGTCTTCCTTCAGGTTCAACACAAACAATATTAGCCATAAATTCGCCATTGACGTCTTTATACCGGTACATTCCCTCTTTTCTAAAAAGCGACCTTTCATATTGGGCGGTTATGAGTGCCGTATTGTTTTTTTGAAGTAAGTCGTAATAAATTTGAATACGTAGCATTATATGCTCTAATATATTGAATATATCATATTGTTTTCCTGTGATCTGAAATAATGATACGGGATTGGGAGCAGAAGCTGTGAAACACTTCCTGATTGATATTTATTCCTACTCCTGCAATGCTTTGGCTGATATTTCTTCCCATTAAGTCATTTTCTATCAACATTCCACATATTTTCTTATCTTTCCAATAAATATCATTCGGCCATTTGATAGAAATATCGGAGGTATAAGTATCCAATTCTTCCTTGATTGCTAATGATACAATTTGAGAGATAAGGAACTGTTGTTTGGCTTCCAAAAAGACTGGAAAAATCACAAAACTGAAAAGAAGGTTCTTATCAGGTTCTGCTTCCCACGAATTGCCACGTTGTCCTCGTCCGGACGTTTGAAAGTCTGCAACCACAGTAGTGAACTCTTCTGTTTGTTGTCGTGCGCAAAGAGTTTGCAAATAATTGTTGGTAGAGTTCGTTTCATTGATATGAACCAATGGGACCGGAAATCGTTTAGGGGAGCGCATCATATTCTGTACGTAGCTTTTTAGTAAACTTCTTGATTACTTCATCATAAGAATGATCGATCAGTTCTTTTATAAGTTTATCATCTGCATCACTGTCGAAGCGGACGCTGTTCCAGTATTTCTTGTTGAAATGATAAGCTCCTTCGATGCCGGCATAATGTTCGCGCAGTTCAATCGCTTTTTCCGGATCACATTTTAATGCAATACTGTTTGCTCCTTCCAGATCAATAAGGGCAAACATCTTATTCATCACTTTTTATGACAAGTGACACATCATCGAAAGGGAAAGATTCAGTTGCTCCTTTCTTGCTGAGGCAGTATTCTCTGACAGTTTCTACGTTCATAACTAATAATTATATAATAAATCTGTATACTCCGTGTTACTCTGTATTTTTAAAAGATGAGCCTCGGAACTTCTTAGAATAAAAAGGAGGAAGAAATGCTTTTTCTTGATATGCTCAATCTCGAAATTGCCGTTTTCACCCACTACCGTAATGATATCGAAGCGAACCGGAATGTCAATCTGAAATAGCTTTATGTACGTATCCGCAGCACGTACTGTACGTCTTATTTCGGTACATCCACAGCATCTTCCGGTTGAGCAAAAACTCGGTGTTACTGCGAGTTTTCACTTCTACTACAATCAGTTCATTATCCTTTGCTGCTACAATGTCCAGTTCGAAATGTCCTTTACGCCAGTTCCGGTGGCGGATGAGATAATCCTTCTGCTCAAGATAAGCCGCGGCTGCGTTTTCTCCGGCTTTCCCTAAATCATTATGTTTGGCCATCTTTTTTTTTTGCAAATTTACTGCTTTTATTCTTTGTATTTACAGAAGTAAAAGTAATTTTGCAGAAGATATGAGAAAAAGGAGTAAGAAGTGCCTGAAAATGCACGTCGAGTGCACCAAACGGGAACGACGGATGAGCATTTTATTGAGCGACGAAGAACAGCAGATTGTAGATCGTTATCTTGAGAAGTATAAGATAACGAACAAGTCACGTTGGCTTCGCGAGACGATTCTCATGTTTATTCACAAGAATATGGAAGAAGATTATCCAACCCTTTTTGGTGAACACGACATGAGACGATAAAGGTTGGAAATTGATGCTGGACGATACTTACTTCATGAAACAAGCCCTGATAGAGGCGGGAAAGGCGCTGCCGAACGGGGGAAGTTCCCGTTGGAGCTGTCGTGGTCTGTAAGGAGCGAATTATTGCACGTGCCCATAATCTCACAGAAACATTGAATGATGTAACGGCTCATGCCGAGATGCAGGCTATTACAGCTGCTGCCAATGTGCTTGGTGGTAAGTATCTGAGTGAATGCACACTCTATGTTACTGTTGAACCTTGCGTGATGTGTGCCGGTGCCATTGCTTGGGCGCAGACCGGAAAGCTTGTGTTTGGTGCCGAAGATGAAAAACGCGGCTATCAGAAATATGCCAGGCTCTACATCCTAAACAGTGGTTGTAAAAGGGATAATGGCTGACGAATGTGCTGCTCTTATGAGAGAATTCTTTGCTGCGAAACGAAAATAAAAGCAGTTTATTATTTGATTTCCTCAAAATCTACATATTCACCATCGTCCTGGGTGAATATTTTTTTGTGTCTTTCTTGCCGAAGTATTCTCGGACAGAATTTCCTCTTCATCATCATTAGAATTGTACGACCCTTGATTGTAGCTTTGTTGGCTTTGTCCGGTCTTTCCGTGATGTGACGATGACGAACGGCGTCCGATCCCGAAAATTGTTCTTAACAGAAAATCCTAACAATCGAGAGGCCAAATACGATAATGGCAAATACGATAATGGCAATAATAAAAATGAGTATGAATAAAAGTATATGCATCGGGCTATGATTTTTTAGTTGTAACTTCGATAAAACTCATAGTACAACAAACGTGCCAAGAGATTGTTTATTTATTTTTCTTGTAAAAAGTGAAAGTAAAATATACCATACAATGATGGCGGCAAAGCTACTGATTCCAAGAAATACAAGAAGAGGAATGCAGATAATCAGGAATATAAAACTGATTTTGTTGTCATTCCATGACAGATTTTTAAATTTCAGCGAAAACATCGGTATCTCGGATACCAACAGCCACGAAAACAGACATACTAATATAAAAAGGTAGACAGGATGACAGGTTTCGGAGACCAGCAAGTCATGCGCACCCGCCACTAAAGAACCCCAGAACAAAGCGTTTGCCGGAACAGGGAGGCCAACGAAAGAGCTTGTCTGGCGGGTGTCATTATTGAACTTGGCCAAGCGCAGCGCGGAGAATACGGAAATCAAAAATGCCGCATAGGGTAGGTAAGGAGCAATAAACTCCATGGTTGCCGGATAATACATTTCTTTGAACAGAGAGAATACGATCAGTGAAGGAGCAACTCCAAAACTGACATCATCTGCCAATGAATCCAGATCCTTTCCGATGATTGAGTGAGCGTTGAGTGCACGTGCCAGCAGTCCGTCGAAGAAATCGAAGATAGAGCTTAAAGCAATGAAAAGTAGTGCCAGCTCATAGTTGGCTTCAAAAGCCATGACGCAAGCAATACAACCGGAGAAAAGGTTCAGGCAGGTTACGGTATTCGGAATACTGTTTTTAATAACGTTTGTCATTGTGACAGAATTATTTAAGTTTGGCGATAACCGTTTGGTTACCGGTCGTTAACTGTCCCATGCTGACACATACTTCTGTGCCAATGGGTAAATACACATCCACACGGGAACCGAATTTGATGAATCCCATGTGTTCGTCAATATAACATTCTTCTCCTACTTCAGCGTAGGTGACAATGCGGCGTGCCACGGCTCCCGCAATTTGTCGGGTCAGCACTTCTACTCCTTCCGGAGTTTCTATAACTACTGTAGAGCGTTCGTTCTCCGTACTTGCTTTGGGCAGCCATGCTTTCATGAAATTACCGTTGTGGTGGGCTACTTTCTTAATAGTGCCGTCCACCGGGTACCAGTTGGCATGTACATTCACGATGCTCATAAAGATAGATACCATTAACCGGCGGTCATGGAAATATTCGTTTTCGTCTACTTCTTCAATGACGACGATTTTTCCGTCGGCGGGAGCTACGACTATTTTTTCCGTATCTTGTCCGAAAAGACGGATCGGACATCGAAAGAAATTCACCATTAGCAGATAGACTGCTATACTCGCTACTGCTACCACATAAAATGGTATTTTGCAATCGATTCCCCAATAAAGAGCCGCATTGATCAGTAGCAATAGCAAAAAGCTAGCCCATAATATATGTGTTCCTTCGCGGTGAATACGTATCTTCTTCAATTTCTTTAGTCGGCCCATGAATGCTGTTTAATGATATTGTCTGCAAAAAATATACTTAATTTAAAAAATCAGCAAGTAATTCAGCATAGAAATGCGAATGTTGATAACTTTTTGAGGATTATTTTTGTTTATAACCCGGGAGGTAGTAATTTTATGCCTTCAAATAACTACTTATCATTATGCAGGATTTCGTTCATTTACACGTTCATACGCAATATTCTACTGGACGGTCAGGCAAGTGTAGCCCGTCTGGTAGATAAAGCAATGCAAAATGGAATGAAGGGTATTGCCGTGACCGATCATGGAAATATGTTCGGCATCAAGGAATTTACGAACTATGTCAATAAGAAGAACAGCGGTCCGAAAGGTGAAGTCAAGGATCTGAAGAAGCGAATTGCAGGAATTGAGGCCGGCACGATAGAGTGCGAGGATAAAGAGGCGGAGATTGCAGCTTGTAAAGCAAAGATAGTGGAGGCGGAAAACAAACTATTCAAACCGATCATTGGGTGCGAAATGTATGTTGCACGCCGTACCATGGACCTGAAAGAAGGCAAGCCCGACCAGAGTGGTTATCACCTGATCGTATTGGCTAAGAATGAAACAGGTTATCACAACCTTATTAAATTAGTATCGCACGCGTGGACGCGCGGTTATTATATGCGTCCGCGTACTGACCGTAGCGAACTCGAAAAATATCACGAAGGATTAATGGTTTGTTCCGCTTGTCTCGGTGGCGAAATGCCGAAGCGGATTACCAATGACCAGTTTGCCGAAGCGGAGGAAGCAATACAATGGTATAAGAATTTGTTTGGCGATGACTACTATCTGGAGTTACAACGCCATAAGGCGACTGTACCCCGTGCCAATCATGAGTGTTACCCTTTGCAGGTAAAAGTGAACAAATATCTTATGGAATATTCCAAGAAGTTCAATGTCAAGTTGGTTTGTACAAATGACGTTCATTTCGTGGATGAAGAGAATGCGGAAGCGCACGACCGTTTGATCTGTTTGAGTACCGGTAAGGATTTGGATGATCCTACCCGTATGCTTTACACCAAGCAGGAATGGATGAAGACACGCGAAGAGATGAACGAGCTCTTTGCCGACGTGCCGAAGCGTTGAGCAATACACTGGAGCTTCTTGATAAGGTAGAATATTACTCCATCGACCATGCACCTATCATGCCTACTTTTGCTATTCCCGAAGATTTTGGGACGGAAGAAGGCTATCGGGCGAAGTTTACGGAAAAAGACCTGTTTGATGAGTTTACTCAAGATGAGCATGGTAATGTGGGTGTTGAGTGAAGAAGATGGAAAGGCGAAAATCAAGCGTCTAGGCGGATATGATAAATTGTATCGTATCAAACTTGAAGGGGACTATCTGGCTAAACTGGCTTTCGACGGAGCAAAAAGAATATATGGTGAACCGTTGACGGAGGAAGTGAAGGAGCGTATGAACTTCGAATTGTACATCATGAAGACGATGGGTTTCCCCGGATACTTCTTGATAGTGCAGGACTTTATCAACGCCGGCTAAGCAAAGAGCTCGGTGTGTCGGTAGGTCCGGGACGTGGTTCGGCAGCAGGTTCAGCGGTGGCCTACTGTCTGGGTATTACGAAGATAGACCCTATCCAGTACGACTTACTGTTCGAGCGTTTCCTGAATCCAGACCGTATTTCCTTGCCCGATATTGATGTGGACTTTGATGATGACGGTCGTGGCGAGGTACTTCGTTGGGTGACAAATAAATATGGTCAAGAAGAAGGTAGCTCATATCATCACTTATGGTACCAATGGCTACCAAGTTAGCTATCAAGGACGTTGCCCGTGTGCAGAAACTCCCTCTCTCGGAATCCGACCGTCTGGCTAAACTAGTACCCGATAAGATTCCCGATAAGAAACTGAATCTCCGCAATGCGATAGAATATGTCCCGGAGTTGCAGGCTGCCGAAGCCTCTTCCGATCCTTTGGTACGGGATACGATCAAGTATGCCAAGATGCTTGAAGGCAACGTTCGTGGCACAGGTGTGCATGCCTGCGGTACGATTATTTGCCGTGATGATATTACCGACTGGGTGCCTGTAAGTACGGCCGACGATAAGGAGACAGGTGAAAAGATGCTCGTCACCCAATATGAAGGTTCGGTGATCGAGGATACCGGATTAATCAAGATGGACTTCCTCGGATTGAAAAACCTCTTTCCATTATTCAAGGAAGCCGTCGAGAATATCCGTTGAGAGTCGTAATGTTGGAAATTAGATGTAGACCAGATCGATATTACCGACCCTGCCACTTACAAACTATATAGTGACGGACGCACAATCGGTACATTCCAGTTTGAATCTGCCGGAATGCAGAAGTATCTGCGCGAATTGCAGCCTTCTACCTTTGAGGATTTGATCGCTATGAATGCTCTCTACCGTCCGGGTCCTATGGATTATATTCCGGACTTCATCGACCGCAAGCATGGACGCAAGCCTATCGAGTATGATATTCCGGTATGGAGAAATATCTGAAAGATACCTACGGCATCACGGTCTATCAGGAACAGGTGATGCTTTTGTCACGCTTATTGGCCGACTTTACCCGTGGTGAGTCCGATGCCCTTCGTAAAGCGATGGGTAAGAAGTTGCGTGACAAGCTGGATCACATGAAACCTAAATTTGTTGAAGGCGGACGAAAGAATGGACATGACCCGAAAGTGCTTGAGAAGATTTGGACAGACTGGGAAAAATTTGCGTCTTATGCTTTCAATAAGTCACACGCTACTTGTTACTCATGGGTAGCTTATCAGACAGCTTATCTGAAAGCAAACTACCCCTGAATATATGGCGGCTGTCATGAGCCGAAGCTTGTCGAACATTACCGATATCACGAAACTGATGGACGAATGTAAGGCAATGGGTATTCAGACGCTCGGTCCAGATGTAAATGAGAGTAACCTGAAGTTTACCGTAAACCATGACGGTGATATTCGTTTCGGACTTGGGGCCGTCAAAGGTGTAGGTGAAGCTGCTGTACAAAGCATCATGGAGGAGCGCAAGAAGAACGGTCCTTTCCTTGGAATCTTCGACTTTGTGCAACGCGTCAACCTGAATGCCTGTAACAAGAAAAATATGGAATGCCTGGCATTGGCCGGCGGATTCGACAGTTTCCCGGAACTGAAACGTGAACAGTATTTTGCCGCTAACTCGAAAGGTGAATTATTCTTGGAAACATTGATGCGTTATGGTAACCGTTATCAGGCAGATAAGGCGGCTGCCGTCAATTCTCTGTTCGGTGGTGAAAACGTTATTGACGTCGCTACCCCCGAAATTCCGCAGGGAGTGGAACGTTGGAGTGATCTCGACCGTCTGAACCGTGAACGTGATTTGGTTGGTATCTATCTTTCCGCTCACCCGTTGGATGAATTCTCCATTGTACTGGAACACGTTTGCAATACACGTATGAGCGAACTGGAAGATAAAGCAGCCCTGGCAGGACGCGAAATAACCATGGGAGGAATTGTGACCAGTGTTCGTCGTGGAGTCAGCAAGAACGGAAATCCGTATGGTATTGCCAAGATTGAGGACTATTCCGGTTCTACCGAGATTCCATTCTGGGGAAACGACTGGGTGACTTATCAGGGATATCTCAATGAAGGAACGTTCCTGTATATCAAGGCCCGTTGCCAAGTCAAACAGTGGCGGCAGGATGAACTGGAAGTCAAGATCACCTCTATGGAACTTCTTCCGGATGTGAAAGAAGAACTGGTACAGAAAATCACGATTATTATTCCTTTGTCGGTATTGAATACAGGCTCTGGTTACTGAACTGGCAACCCTCACGAAAGAGTCTCCGGGCAATACGGAACTTTATTTTAAGGTGACGGATGACAGCGATACCAACCACATGTCGGTCGATCTGATTTCCCGTCCGGTCAGGCTTTCGGTAGGAAGAGATTTAATAACATATTTAAAGGAGCGTCCCGAACTTGGATTCCGTATAAATTGATTATATTTGTAGCGCAATAAAAACGAGAAGATATATATTAATAATAAACTTAATACTTATAAGAAATGGCTTTAGAAATTACAGACAGCAACTATAAGGAAGTTCTTGCAGAAGGCAAGCCGGTTGTTGTTGATTTTTGGGCTCCTTGGTGTGGCCCTTGCAAAATGGTGGCTCCTATTATTGAAGAATTGGCTGCGGAGTTTGAAGGACAAGTAATCATCGGTAAGTGCGATGTAGATGAAAATGGTGATATGGCTGCCGAATACGGCATCCGCAATATCCCTACCGTCCTGTTTTTCAAGAATGGTGAGGTTGTGGACAAGCAGGTCGGTGCAGTCGGCAAACCTGTATTCGTAGAAAAAGTAAAGAAGCTTTTATAGTCGATCATACTTAAGACTTAAAATATATGGGACTGGAAGACGATTTTTTATTAGCAGATGCCGATGATGAAAAGACCATCGAGTTTATCAAAAACTATCTGCCTCAAGAACTGAAAGAGAAGTTCTCGGACGATGAGTTGTATTATTTCCTTGACTTAATCGACGAGTATTACTCTGAAAGTGGAATTCTCGACGCTCAACCCGATGAAGACGGCTACGTTGACATCGACTTGGAAGAAGTGGTGGCTTACATCGTAAAAGAAGCCAAAAAGGATGAAATGGGAGAATACGATCCCGAAGAAGTCCTTTTTGTGGTTCAGGGAGAAATGGAATATGGAAACTCTCTGGGACAAGCGGACTAGAACGCGGTGTCCGGTCTCATAGTGGATAATACAAAATAAAAAGAGGCTGCCTCATTTTTCTATTTTGAGACAGCCTCTTTCTGCGTAGGGAAATTGAAATTTCTAACCGTGGAAACTAGAGTTCCCAAGTGCGGAAACGACAATGAACGCATCGCTACGGATCTTTGGTACAAAGGGAACGGGCAGTAAATAAAGTAGTCTTTATATCTCTTCCAATGCATAATACTGATAATCCCGAAGCACTGTTTGAAGGAATTTCTCCTGATTGTTGTCGCGTGGAGTAATGGAAAGCAACTCCTGCACCTTTTGGGCTAGTAGCAAGATACGTCGCGGACGGTCTTTCTCACTGGATTGCAGTGTTCGTGTAATGACATTTACCTGTTCGAGTGATAAATCGGCGGATTGCGGATAGACCGGATGATAATCTTTGGTCAGATAGTCAAATTCATCAAGGCTGACGTGTATCTTACGATAGTTTTTTTCCTTAATCACCATTGTTCCGGCAGCAAGATCCCCCCCATTCGTTGACTGTTTTTTGTCAACAGGACCACCAGAATGCCTAAACCGCCCGTAATTGGACCGTCAATAGGAAAAAGCAGCCAGCGCAACAGGTAAGAGCTGATACTGGGGGGGTGGTACCGTCGGTCTTTGACAACACGGATATTCATTATACGCTTGCCGAAACTCTGCCCGTGGTTGAATGTCTCGCAAAGAAAAGAATAACCGAGTATCGGTAAATAAATGACGCAGAGAAAGAAAATGAGGGTAAATCCCGAAGGCAACCGCAGTTCGGTTAAGAGGGTGGCAGTAGAATATACGTAGATTACGATTAGAAATAATCGATAACTAATGCCAACAGTCGTTCGCCAATACTGGCGGGCGTCTGGCTGATACGGACGAATTGGCCGGTTATAATCGTAGATTCTGCCATTTCTGATTAAACATTCTTAGGATTCCGTTGCAAATATATCATATTTCTCTTACTTTTTGCTTCCGGTTTCGGACAAAACTTATCCGAAATCCCTTGGAAAGCATGAAAGAAGTTACGTTTATCCGTCGGAACATTGAAAAATGGAAGGAAACCGAAAAGGTAGTGGAGCAGGCCGCGGGCTTGTCTCCCGACCAACTTGCCGATGTATATACGGATCTGACTGCTGATCTGGCATTTGCCCAGACACATTTTCCGACTTCACGCATTACTATCTATCTGAATAATCTTGCTTCGGCACTGCATAACGAGATTTACCGGAACAAACGGGAAAAGTGGTCGCGAATCATCACGTTCTGGACGCGTGAAGTTCCGCAGACAATGTATGATGCCCGGCGTGAACTGCTGACTTCCTTCATTATCTTTATTGTCAGCGTGCTGATAGGAGTGATATCCGCTGCGAATGACCCGAACTTTGTCCGCCTGATTTTAGGGAACGGCTATGTGGATATGACTTTGGATAATATTGCCAACGGTGAGCCAATGGCGGTCTACAACGGCTCGGACGAAGTGCCGATGTTCCTGGGAAATTACGCTTAACAATGTGATGGTTTCTTTCAATTGTTTTGCAATGGGGCTGTTGACTAGTTTCGGTACAGGATATATGTTACTTAGAAACGGAATCATGATAGGTGCCTTTCAAACCTTCTTTTATCAGCACGATTTGCTTTGGGAATCCAGTCTTGCTATCTGGCTGCATGGAACGCTTGAAATCTGGGCAATTATTGTGGCTGGTGCCGCCGGACTGGCTTTAGGTAACGGTTGGCTTTTCCCCGGCACCTATTCACGGTTGGAGTCTTTCCGTCGGGGTGCAAAGAAGGGAGTAAAGATTGTCATAGGTACCGTTCCCGTATTTGTAATGGCAGGTTTTATTGAAGGCTTTGTCACCCGACATACGGAACTGCCGGATCTGTTGAGGCTTGGATTCATTCTGCTTTCGTTGTCATTTATTATTTTCTACTATATTTATTTACCAAATAGAAAAAAACATGGAATCACAGAAACCTAAGATCGCGATGTATGTGAAACGTCCTTTCGGTGAAAAGTTAAACGCTTCTTTTGATTTTCTAAAAGAGAATTGGAAATTGTTGTTGAAGTTTATTACTTATCTGTTGTTGCCTCTTTTGCCTCATTCAGGCGTTGAGCCTGAACGGATTAATGAGCGGGGCATTGTCGATATCCGCTATCGCAAGTAGTACGGCAATGGCTGCGTCTTCTTCTTCGCTCATTGCTTTCGGCTCTTATTATGGATTATATATGTTCCTTTATCTGATTGGAATAATCCTCCTGACATCGTTGGTCTATGGGCTGATCCGGACATATAATGAACGCGAAGAACGCTTGCAGGGAGTAACTTTGGGTATGCTGAAACCTCGGTTGTTCCGTAATATAAAAAAGACTGCTACTGATGACAGGTGCTTGTATATTACTGGTACTGTTTGTTGGTATTTTTGTAGGTCTTCTGGTTGCTTTGACGCCTTTCACATTGTTTCTGACTATTCCGTTTATCATAGCTTTCTCCGGTACCGCTTGCTCTGTTGGCGCCCATTTATTTGTTTGAGGATATCACTTTAATGGAGGCTTTCAAGAAAACTTTCCGGTTGGGATTTGCTACTTGGGGAGGTGTCTTTCTAGTTTCATTGTTAATGGGAATTATAGCTAACGTCCTGCAAGGAGTAACGATGATGCCTTGGTATATTGCTACTGTCGTGAAGTACTTTTTTGCAATGAGTGATGTCGGTGGAAGCGGTGAGGTTACTGTATCGGCAGGATATAGTTTCTTCCTCTACTTAATGGCGATTATTCAGACATTCGGCGCTTACCTGGCAATGATTTTCACCTTTGTCGGCATGGCTTATCAATACGGGCACGCCTCGGAAGTGGTGGACAGCATTACGGTGGAAACTGATATTGATAATTTTGATAAACTCTAAAAACAGGTTCAGGTAGATGATAACTTCCCCGGCTGATACATTGGTTTGTGATTCTGCACGCCTTTGCGGCTTTCCGGTCCGATGCTGCGTATGATTATAATCGTGAGCCTGATAACTCCGGAAATTAATATTTTCGAGTGGATTCGCGGTCAGTTCGGGGAGTTGTTGGGTAAAATATTCGGTAGCCGTTTTGCGGAGGAGTATTCCGGGCTTATCATGATTTGCCTGGCCATTCTTCTTTTGCTTCTGATTGTTTGGTTTGTTTACAAAAAACGTCCCGAACTGTTCATGCGTTCGCATAAAAATTCACTTCCGTATACTGTTGAGGAAGATACCATTTATGGCGTTGATTTTCCGAAAGGCATTGATGAAGCACTGTCCCGTCGGGATTACAGGGAAGCGATACGTTTGCTCTATTTGCAGACATTGAAACAGTTGAGCGACGCCGAACGTATTGACTGGCAGCTTTATAAGACACCTACGCAATATATCTATGAAGTGCGGCTGCCGGCTTTCCGGCAAATGACCAACCACTTCCTGCGGGTACGTTACGGTAACTTCGAAGCGACGGAAGAACTTTTTCCGTGAGATGCAGGCATTGCAGGAAGAAATAGAGAAAGGAGGCGCTGTATGAAAGGAAGCCACTGGTTTATCATTTTCATTGTAGCCTTTTTGGTCATAATGTTCGCTGTGGAATATCACCTGCCGAAGAAGTTTGTGTGGACACCTACTTTCGGTCATTATGATGACCAGCCTTTCGGATGTGCGGTGTTCGATAGCCTGTTGTCTGCTTCTTTGCCCAAAGGATACACATTGTCGAAAAAGACATTCTATCAGTTGGAGGAGGAAGACACGTTGTATAGCCGGGGAATACTGGCAGTTGCCCATGACATGGCATTGACGGACATTGATGTGAAGTCTCTCCTGAAAATGGCGGAACGGGGAAATAAGGTTATGCTGGCGAGCACTATGTTCAGCCGGTACTTGAAGGATACATTGAACTTTGAATCTTATCGTTTTTATTTCAGTCCGTTGGCTCTCAAGAAATATGCCACTTCGTTGTTGGCAAAAGATAGTTTATGCTGGGTGGGAGATTCGGCAGTCTATTCCCCGCGAACGTTCTATTTCTACCCTCAGCTTTGTTCCTCCTATTTTTGGGGCGATTCGTTGCCGGGAAAAGAGTTGGCGAGGAAAGCGCTTCATGTGAATGAGTACCGGTATGAGGTAGAAGTCGATTCCGTATCTACGGAATCGGAGCAGGACACACTTCGTTATGTTCCTGTAGCTATGACCTGTCCGGTTGGGAAAGGGGAGGTGATTCTTGTCTCCACTCCTTTGATTTTTACCAATTACGGTATACTCGACGAGAATAATTCGGCTTACATATTCCGCTTGTTATCTCAAATGGGCGAGTTTCCTGTTGTCCGTACCGAAGGATATGTCAAAGAGACGGCGGAAACGCAGCAGTCTCCTTTCTGTTACCTTCTTTCCCGGCAACCGCTTCGCTGGGCGTTGTATCTGACGATGATTGCCATATTGCTGTTTATGATATTTACGGCACGGAGACGGCAACGTGTAATACCGGTTATCCGCGAACCGGAAAACAAATCCCTTGAGTTTACCGAACTGATAGGGACTCTGTATTATCAGAAGAAAGATCATGCAGACTTGGTCCATAAGAAGTTTATCTACTTTGCGGAAGAATTGAGAAGAGAGATTCAGGTGGATATAGAGGAAGTGGCGGACGATGAACGCTCTTTCCGCCGGATTGCGCAGAAGACGGGAATGGATGCGGAGGAAATCGGTACGTTTGTCCGCGAAGTCCGCCCGGTGATTTACGGCGGCCGCGTCATTTCTGCGGAACAGATGAAACTGTATATAGATAAAATGAGTGAAATAATCAATCATATATAAAGAAGAAACTTATGGAAGAGAACACTGAACAACGGATAGATTTAACTCTCTTTTCCGAGAAGATACAAGGACTGAAAGAACGGATTGCCTCCGTCATAGTCGGTCAGGAACAAACGGTGGACTTGGTGCTGACGGCTATTCTGGCAAACGGTCATGTGCTGATAGAAGGTGTGCCGGGAGTAGCGAAAACGTTGCTGGCCCGTCTCACGGCCCGGTTGATTGATGCAGACTTCAGCCGCATCCAGTTTACCCCGGATTTAATGCCGAGCGATGTGTTGGGAACGACCGTATTCAACATGAAGACGAATGAGTTTGATTTTCATAAGGGGCCGATATTTGCGGATATTGTATTGGTGGATGAGATAAACCGTGCTCCTGCCAAAACGCAGTCGGCCTTGTTTGAAGTAATGGAAGAACGTCAGATAAGTATTGACGGGACGACACACCGAATGGGAGAACTCTATACGATTTTGGCTACCCAGAATCCGGTGGAACAGGAAGGGACTTACAAACTTCCCGAAGCGCAGCTCGACCGCTTCCTGATGAAGATTACTATGGATTATCCCTCATTGGATGAAGAAGTGAATATTCTGGAACGTCATCACTCCAATGCCGCCTTGGTGAAACTTGATGATATCACACCTGCTCTTACGAAGGAAGAGTTGTTGACGCTCCGTGCTTTTATGAAGAATGTGTTTGTTGACCGCACGTTGCTTCAGTACATTGCCCTGATTGTGCAGCAGACACGTACCAGCAAAGCTGTGTATCTGGGAGCTTCTCCACGTGCGTCCGTTGCTATGATGCAGGCGTCCAAAGCCTATGCTCTCTTGCAGGGACGTGATTTTGTGACACCGGAAGATATTAAGTTTGTGGCTCCGTATGTGCTTCAACATCGTCTGATTCTGACTGCCGAAGCGGAAATGGAAGGCTATTCTCCGGTGAAGGTGACGCAGCGTTTGATTGACAAGGTTGAGGTTCCGAAATAGATAATGCATGATAGTCCAACTGTCATGTTCCGATTACGGTCTTTAGTTTTTAACTCTTAATTTTTAGCAGACAAGTTGTATTTAACGAATCGTTTCTATATTGTCTTTGTGTTGGTTATCCTGTTTCTGGGTAGCGGATATGCGTTTGCTCCGTTGTTTGTTGTCGGGCAGTGGGCGCTTGTGGCTTTGATTGCGTTAGTGTCGGCGGACGGATTTCTACTTTATCGTACCAACGCGATTCAGGCAGAACGTCACTGTGCCGACCGTTTCTCCAATGGCGATGAAAACGAAGTGGCTACCCGTGTGGAAAATAGTTATCCGCGTCCCGTCTCTTTGGAGATTATCGACGAGATTCCTTTTTATCTTCCAACAGCGGAATATCAATTTCCGGATACAGCTTCAGGCAAATGAAGGGAAAACGATTAGTTATCGTCTCCGCCCTACGCAGCGGGGTGTTTACTCTTTCGGGCGGATCAGGGTGTTTGTAACCGGTCGGATCGGATTGATTTCCCGGCGTTATACTTGTGGGGAGCCGTTGGATATCAAGGTATATCCTTCTTATCTGATGTTGCACCAATATGAGTTGCTGGCTATGAACGACAATCTGACCGAATTGGGGATAAAGCGTATTCGCAGAGTGGGGCATCATACGGAATTCGAACAGATAAAGGAATACGTCAAAGGGGATGATTACCGGACGATAAACTGGAAGGCAAGTGCCCGCCGGCATGAGCTAATGGTGAATGTTTATCAGGATGAACGTTCCCAACAAATTTATAATGTGATTGATAAGGGGCGCATTATGCAGCAAGCTTTTCGCGGTATGACGTTACTCGATTATGCAGTCAATGCATCGTTGGTGCTTTCGTATGTTGCGATGAGAAAGGATGATAAAACCGGCCTGGTAACTTTCGATGAACATTTCGACACCTTTGTGCCGGCTTCCAAGCAACCCGGACATATGCAGACATTGCTCGAAAATCTTTATAGCCAGCAGACTACTTTTGGCGAAACGGATTTCTCCGCTCTTTGTGTTCATCTGAACAAGCATGTCAGCAAGCGCAGTCTTTTGGTGCTATATACTAATTTCTCCAGTATGGGGAGCATGAACCGTCAGTTGGCTTATTTGAAACAACTGAATCGTCAGCACCGTCTTCTTGTGGTCTTTTTCGAGGATGCCGATTTGAAAGAATATATCGCCAACCCTGCCAGGGATACGGAAGGCTACTATCGCCATGTCATAGCGGAGAAGTTTGCTTTTGAAAAACGGTTGATTGTTTCCACCTTGAAGCAGAATGGAATCTATTCTTTATTGACCACGCCGGAGAATCTTTCGATTGATGTGATTAATAAGTACTTGGAGATGAAGTCACGGCAATTGCTATAGCTTTCTGTGTTTCTACAAAGAAGAAGATAGCCATTCCTATTAAGATAACTCCGAGTATTCCATAAAAGAGTCGTGCCCGGTTGCGCCCTACGTTCCGGACAATGGTTTGTGCATTGCGGGTGGTAAAGAACCAGTTCCAGTTGAGCAATGACGCCAGCAGGGGAGATGATCCCTGCCAGTGCAAAAAATTCCTTGTACGATATATTGTCCGGTCATAGTTTGATGACTCTGCTTCCGTCCTCCAGTTCTTCAATCGTAACTTTTACGGCATCGCCTGGCAGCAGTTCTTCTACAAGTTCCGGCCATTCGATGAAGCAAAGAGCACCGCTGTAAAAATAATCTTCGTAGCCCATGTCGTACACTTCACTCAGTTTCTTGATGCGGTAAAAGTCAAAGTGATAGATCAATTCCCCGGTTTCGTCCGAACGGTATTCATTGACAATAGCGAACGTGGGAGAGCTGATGACATCCGTAACACCGAGTTCTTCACAAAGGGCTTTGACGAATGTAGTCTTACCGGCTCCCATTTTTCCGTATAGTGCGAATACAGTGCTGTCGCCCATAGCAGCGATAAATTCACGGGCTGCTTCGTGGATACTTTCTAATGATTGAATCTTGATTTCCATATATTAATCTGTTATTATGACTGTTTTTTGAAACAACTCTTTCCAATCTTGCAAACGGCATAAATCAGGATGGAGAAGAATATGATTGAAGCTCCCGAAGGGACTTTCCAATGGTAGGAGATGAACAATCCGCCAAGGCATCCCCAGAAAACCGATGCCGATAGACAACCAGATGATTTTCTTGAAGCTGTAAGTGAACAGGTTGGCGGTCATTTGCGGGATGGTGAGCAGCGAGATGGCCAGCACGATACCTACCATACGAAGGCAGGCAACGATGGTCAGCGCAATAAACATCATCAGCAGATATTCGAATATCTCTACCGGGATCTTTTGCGAACGGGCAAACTCCCGGTCGAAAGCGATATATACGATTGGACGGATGAACAGATAGAAAAATCCGGTTAACAGCAGAGCCAATATGCCGAGCATCCAGAGGTCAGTCTGATTGATTGTCAGGATGTTCCCGAACAGATAGGCGGACAGGTCGGGGGCAAAGCCGGGTGACAGGAAACTGAACATGATGCCTAATGCCATTCCTAACGTCCAGAATACGGCAATGGCAGAATCTTCGCGCATATCTTTACGTCTGCTGAGCCACTCTACACCAAAGGCGGAAAGCACGGAGAAGACGGCTGCCGACAATATCGGGGAAATTCCGGCAAACAGTCCCAATCCTATTCCTCCGAAAGAGGCGTGAGTGATCCCTCCACTGATAAACACCAGTCGGCGGGTAACAATATAGGTGCCGATTATCCCGCAGGCAATGCTTGCCAGCAGGCTCCCCAACAAGGCGTGCTGAAAGAATGTATATTGTAATAGGTTCATATTCTTCTTTCTCCGATAATCAGAAATACTTCGTCTTTGAGATTATCCGGCAACTCGATACCACGAAGTTGAAGACTACGTATCCAGCCGGCAACTTCGTCGTCTTTTGTGGTATATAACACATCACGGAACTGCTCTGTTTCTTCTTCCGTATACATATTGCCTTCACGACCGATGAACTGGTCCAGTTCTTCATCATCGTAATACTCTATTTTCTTACTGACGGCAGCCAGCAGGCTATCCCGTTCGCATACTTCGTGTTGGCCGCAGCATTCTGCATCCACTTCCTTCACTTCCGGCATACGGTCCAGTTCGCCTCTTTCTATCTTCTGTTGTAGTCTTTTGTTGCGGATATACCCGGCAATCAGCGCAATGATACCCAGCAATATCAGACTTATAATGAGTATCCACATAGTTATATCAAATCAATTTTCGGCAAAGTTACTTATTTATTTGTATTCTATTATAGTTGCTATCTATTTCTTTCGTACTTTTGTACGTTGCTAACTTAAATATAATAAGTAATGAAGCGAAAGAGTCTATTGTTCGTTTGAGTTACGTATTTATCTTATCTACTATCTTTATTTCTTGTAAAGATACGGATAATAGTGTGTTTGGAGATGATTTTGATTTTCCGGCACTAACGGATGCAAATACGATTCGTTTTACAGTGAATGTTACAGGAGATTGGCGCCAATTGAACATTGTTGCAGACGGTGGACGAATGGTAATAGACTGGGGAAACGGTCGAATGCAGAAAGTTGAAGATCCTTCTTCGATGGCTGGCGGAGTGACATATAGATATGGTAATAAAGGATCGTATAACGTAAGAATCTGGGCTGAAGAACTACAACTTATTGATATAAGCGGTCTGTTGATTTCTATAAGTGATTTGCATTTGGGGAATATGCCGAGAATGAAATCTTTGGTTCTGAATAGTATTACCGATACCCGTGAATTGAATTTGAATACTTTTTGTCCTAATGTAGAAAGTATTAATATATCGGTAGTTTCGCAGATTTGGAACATTTGGAGGTTGAGTATTGTTCCCGATTACGGAATATACAAATTTATTCTAATCCTAAATTAACTTCAATGGAGCTTGGCAATCATCCGGAAGTGGAAGAATTGTATTGTTCTTATAATGGTTTCTCCTCCTTTTCATTAAAAGGTTTACCCAAATTGCGTTCTGTGGATCTGGGATATAATAGTGCATTGGCGAGTCTGGAACTAGATGAGAATAATGGGATTAATGCATTACTGATAAGTGGGTGTGCTTTTCAGTCGGTTGACGATGTCTTGGAGTGTTGCCCTTCTCTGAATGAGTTAAGTTGTTCCGGTAACAGATTGACGGAACTTGATTTGACTAAGCATTTATCTATAAGGGAACTACATTGTGACCATAATCGGTTAACCCGTTTATTAGTTCCGGAAGGACAATATTTCGGACATCTCTATTGTCATTCCAACCGACTGGGTGAGGCTGCCTTGAAGACTTTGTTTGTTTCTTTAGGACAAGTTCCGAAACCGACTCCTGAATATCCGAGACCTCCTCAATGCCGGATCTCTTATAGTGATAACCCTGGAAATAAGGAGTCTTTAAAAAGAAATACTGAAAGAGAAAAATTGGATAGTTGATGAGGAATAAGATAGTAAAAAGGCGACTTCTTATGAATGAGAAACTACTGATCGTGTGAATATTTGTTTGTCGATATTGCGTATATACCTTTAAATCTTGAATATAATGAAAGAGAAAGTCTTGTTAATTTTTCTTTTTGTGTAATGTTGCATTATTTGTATCAGCTCAGTCTCACATGGAAAAAGGATTGCAAAGTATTAGCCGTTCTTCTACTGAAGCTATTATTAATTTTTTAGCAGGTGACGAGTTGCAGGGACGCGAAGCCGGATTCCATGGCTCGCGTGTAGCTTCGGAATATATTGTTTCTTTATTGCAATGGATAAGAGTGCAGCCTCTGAATGAAAGTTATTTCCAGCCTTTTGAAGCCTATCGCAAAGAAAGGCAAAAAGAAAGGTCGCCTCGAAGTTCATCCCGATTCTATTGCTAAACTGAAGCAGGAGGTTCATCAAAAGCTTTCCATGAGAAATGTATTAGGCATGATTCCCGGTAAAAAATACAAAAGAGTATGTAATCGTAGGCGCTCATTTTGACCATTTGGGCATAGATCCAGCTCTCGACGGAGACCAGATTTATAACGGAGCCGATGACAATGCATCCGGTGTATCCGCTGTATTGCAAATAGCAAGGGCATTTGTTGCCAGTGGAAAGCAGCCGGAAAGAAATGTAATCTTCGCATTTTGGGACGGAGAAGAAAAAGGGTTGCTTGGCTCCAAATATTTTGTGCAAACTTGCCCTTTCATCTCTCGAATCAAAGGCTATCTGAACTTTGATATGATAGGTCGTAATAACAAACCGCAACAGCCTGAACACGTTGTTTATTTTTATACGGCTGCTCATCCGGTTTTTGGAGATTGGTTGAAAGAAGATATCAAGAAGTATGGTTTGCGGTTGTCACCGGATTACCGCGCATGGGATAATCCCGTAGGAGGAAGTGATAACGGTTCATTTGCTAAAAGCTGGTATTCCGATCATCTGGTATCATACTGACGGACATCCCGATTATCACCAACCGTCTGATCATGCCGACCGCCTGAATTGGGATAAGATTGTGGAAATCACTAAGGAGTCCTTCCTTAACATGTGGAAAATGTCGAATGAGAGAGAGTTCTGACACAACAAAATGTGTGACTATGCTGAGACATCTGGCTGGAACGATAATACTTATATTGTTTGGTATATCTTGTGCCGAGAAACGTAGTTGGACTGAGGTAACTTTTGAACATGATTCATATATTAAAGTTCCATTGACTATCAATGGTGATGTTCATTGGTATATATTTGACACTGGGGCTGGAGTCTCAACTATTCTTTCTGAATTGGCAGTAAAGTATAATCTTCGAAATGAGAGGGAAGAGGAACTGGCAGAGAAAATAGAGCAAGGAATTAAAAAAAAGGATTCTATCGGGCGTTTTTCCGTTCCAGCGGTGTTGGTGCCTTTTTGTATTGGAGAAAAAGATTTTTCAAAGATAGACTCTAGTAAAGTAACAAATATTTTTTGCGATAGGGGAACTGAAACACTATGGTGTAAGTGGTAAGAATCTCAGTGGGGCAGTTATAGGGCGCACTTTAATAAATCAATATAATTGGTTGTTCAATTTTCGAACAAATAAATTATTAATAGCTGATTACGATGTAGATATCCCGTTATCTTTGGGAGCAAGTTGTTTGGAGATGCGAATAGATTGTGGTGGAAACAATATGTGTGCTGATGTATTGATTAATGATACTATGCCAATGAGGTTTATATTAGACTCAGGCCTGTATTCCCAACCGGTTTCAGTTGGAGATTATAAGTTTATGTGTGATTTGCTTTTACCATTTTCTCCGGAGGATAAACTGAAGAACTATTTATATGAAGATTATTATAATACTTATCCTTTAACAACATCGGGTAAAATACCTGAAATGGAGGAGCATGGCCGGATTTCGACTTCCTTGGATGACTCGGTTTTTCTAATACTTTCTTCTGGAATGAAGTTTAATAATCAGCATCTGACTGGTGTTGGTATGTATAAATTGCCTGATTATTTTCTAAAAGAGGAGATTTATAATGGCTATCTGACAAATCATTTTATAAGGCGTTTTGGAAATATGTATATAGATTCTAAGAATCAAAGAGTTGTTTTGTTTGATTCTCCTCAAGATTCAACTTCTCTTTTGGTTACAGATTTACAAGAGGTTGTGCAAAAGCTGAAACAGGGTATATATGAATACAGAACGAAAAAGAATAACTCTCTGTTACAACGTGTCTTTAGGAAATAAGTTCTGAAGGGTTTATTCTTTTGGATATGGAAAATAGCAAATGAAGAAGGCTATTAGAAACAGTACATTGTTATAAAAAACTTCAGCTATTTCTACTCTGGGGGAAGGAGAAATAGCTGAAATATTTATAGTAGGCCGATATTAACTGTTATTCTTTATCCCAGCCCGGATTTTGTGTTAAGTTGGGGTTCAACGCGATTTCTTCCAGCGGAACCTGATATAAGTAGTATTTTTCAAGCCATCCTTTACCTTCTTTGATAGGATCGTTGAACAGATAGATATATCCTTCAGTCATAGAACCATTGGCGCCGTCCGATGTTCCGGTCGTTTCGTTCAGTAGGGTTAGTGAACTTAGTTCGTTTTTGGATATCCACATACCTTTCTGTTGCATATTTACAAACCATGGAGCCATTCTCCAACGACGCACATCATAGAAACCGAATCCTTCACCCATTAACTCGATGATGCGTTCGCGGCGTATTTCCCAAAGGACAGGGTCTACCAAGATACCCGTTGTATTGTTTTTCGGATAGTATTTGCCACGTTTGGGATCGAAATTCTCGTCAATATTAGCAACTGTCATCTTTTCTACTCCTGCTCGGGTACGTAACTTGTTAATTGTTTCTTCAGCTACATTTTGGTCAAATGCGCCGGTTTCGTACATCGCTTCTGCATAGTTCAACAGTATTTCTTCTATTTTGAAGATCGGTTTATCGGCTGTATTTACCTGTGCATTGTTATAGTTCTCTTCCCAGTTATCCCAATTTTTCCATACGTAGTATCCCGAACGGCAGGCAACATAAGCATGCGGTCCGTATTTCTTCCCTTCGATTGTGTATTGTGCACCGCCTTGCAAGTTGGGAACCCGTCGTACTAACGAAGCACTCCAGTTTTGTCCCGGCAAGCGTTTCATGCCCATTCCCGGATTACTGCATGACTCGTTTGGACCCATGATGTCAATATATTCGCGGTCGGCAGGATCGCTGGTATACGACCATGTGGTATAGTCCCCTTTACCGTCCACTACTTTATAGGGCGGCATGATAGTATGGTACATACGTGGGTCTCTGTTACGGAAAGTCGAATAGATATCTTTGTCTCCGGCATATAATTCTGAATTGGAAATAGTCTTTCCATCCTTACAAAGATACAGATCTACCGTTCCTTGATGCATCTCTATGTCGTGGGAAGAAGTGTGTTCGTAATAACATGAGTGTCCCGGTTTGATTGTTTCCAACCATTGTTGGTAGAGGATGATGCCCGGAACTGTACTCAAATCGTCCGTAGTCCACATTTCGCCATAACCGGCACCCGGTTGTCCGTCTGTTCCTGTATACAGAGAAGGATAATCTTGCATCAACAGTTTCGAAACGCGCTTACATTCTGTGAAATATCTGTCGTAACTTCCCAGTTCATGGTACTTTCTCCAAGTACCTTCCCGAAGAGTGAAGCGGGAAATGGCTGCTCGTACACAGTTCTGGTTGATAGTGTTAGAACCATCCTTTTTTTCATAGATCGCTGTGTTGCCGATATTCGATTCTGCCCACAGCAAACGGTCTAATACCTTGTCCGCTACTTCGAGGCGGGGCATACGGGAACCGTAAAGCTTCTTCCGAAGTATCGTCCAACGGAGTATCTACCCAGGGAACATCACCAAAGCGGTCAATCAATTCCATATACCAGAAAGAATGGAAGAAATATCCCACGGATTTCCAGTGGTTCTTTTCTTCTTCGGTCATGTTAGAGTCATCCACGTGCGACAGCATGATGTTAATGCGGCGAATGAAGGAAGAAAAGTTCCAGCCGTTGCCGGAGGTTGCGTTTGTCACTGTCTGAAACGCATATTTATTTTGGCTGCTTGCACCTCTTTGTTCCAGATATCCGGCATATACGTCACCGAGATAGTGAGAATTACGTCCGATAGCGGTAGTGGAGGTGGCTATATTTGTGTTGGAAAACATTTCATAACAAGGCCACATGAAAGCTTTTGAAATTGTCGTATGACTGGAAAGCATTTTCTTCCGTCAAGCTGGTCACGGGGTATTTCTCTAAAAAACTGTCATTACATCCCGTCAATGTCATCCCTGTGAAAAGGGTTAGAAATAATAGTATCTTTTTCATAACTATGTATCAGATTAGTAATTTATAACGTGATATTTACTCCGAATGAAACCGTACGGAATGCCGGGTAGTTCCATTCAATTCTCTCTGGGTCGATACCTGAAGGTAGTGAAGTGAAAGTTGCTACATTTTCTATGCTGACAAACGCCTTCATCTGATTCAGGAAAATCTGGTTTACCCATTTCTTGGGTAATTTGTAGGATAGGGTTATGTTTTTGATGCGCAGATAGGAAGCATCGGACAGATATTTGTCGCTCTGTCTCAGATTCGAACCGGAGTTGCCGCGATTACCGTAGATGCGGGGATATTTAGCGTTAGGATTTACTGCACTCCAATCACCGTTATCAGGATCTTTAGGCATCCAATAGTCACTCAATCCTTCAAAAAAGAGGAACAAAGTTATCACCGTTCATCGGGAAAGTGAGTACATTTGAAATCCAGTAATCCCGTTTTCCTGTACCTTGCAAGATAACATTCAGGTCGAATCCCGCATAATTCATTCCGAGATTGATACCATATTGGTAACGGGGAGTTGTGTTTCCGATAACCTTACGATCTCCCGGGTTGTCAAATGTATTGTCACCGCTGGTAATTACGTTGGTGGAAGTATCATCGTCACGTAGATTCTTAAATTTCACATCTCCGGGACGTACATTATAGCCGTTGATAGAAGTAACTCCCTCTTTTTAGTTGCCAGGAAGAGGTATCCACAAAGTCGTCAACAGTATAATATCCGTCTACGACATATCCCCAGATTTCTCCCAGTGTTTGTCCCCGGATAGTAGGGAGCTCAATAATTTGGTAGCTGCATTATCGTCATATTTAATGATTTCTGATTTATAATCGGAAAGATTGAACCCGATTCGATAGCCTACCTTACCTATTTGGTCTCTCCAGTTCAGGCTAAGTTCCCAACCTCGTGTACGCATATCGGCTGTGTTCTGATAGGGGGCACTGGCACCTACAACAGCAGGCAATTGTACACCGGGGGCAAGCATCCCGTTCGTGTTCCGTTGATACCATTCGAATACTCCGCTCAGACGGTTGTTGAACAAGTTTACGTCCAATCCTACGTTGATTGTTCCTACTTTCTCCCATGTGAAATTCTGGCTTACTAATGCGGGCAAGGAACTGATAGAGGTTACATACGTATCATCTATAATCCATGAAGTGGCTTTATTATTTACGCTCATAGACGGGGTGAAGGTGTACGGATTGATGTTTTGGTTGCCGATGACACCGTAAGAGGCGCGGAGCTTCAAACCGTCCAAAGCCAATGACGGTGGAATTCATAAATCTCTCCTGGGCAATTTGCCAGCCGGCAGATACAGAAGGGAAAAATCCGAAACGTGAACTCTTGGGGAATTTGGAAGAACCGTCATAACGGCCGTTTACTTCCAGCAGATATTTGTCGAGATAATTGTAGTTGACGCGGAAGAATCCTCCACGGATAGCATATTCACTATATGAATCAGTGGCTTTTATCGTACCTGTTCCTGATGACATTGCCGGAACATCGAGTACTGCCTGATTGTATGAGTACGTATCCAATGTCTCTTGATAGCTGGATTCCTGGTTAAAACCAGCCATTACTTTAAAGTGGTGGTTACCGAAGTCTTTGTTATAAGTAGCATATACGTTAATTGAATTATAGTTCGTATGTTGTTTGTACTTTCTCAGATAATCATCTACGAAGGATTTGGAACTTCCTCCCTGGATGGTTGTATAGTCGTATTGTCCGGTGTACCAGTGGTAATCATATATATTTTTTTATCAAAGGTATATTCAAATACCGCTTCCAGCCCTTTCAGAGGTTTAAGAATGGATTTGAGGAAAATACGCGGATTATCGTTCTTGTTGTTTACTGGGTTTGAGTATAATATCTGGTTGCGGGGGAGTGAAGAGAGGCAAATCCTCGTCTGCCAGTGTGTTTACGGAAGCAGGCAGTTCACCTTCCGGATAATAGGAAACTAGACGAGTGTTGTATACTCCTCCCATTCCTCCCGGTGAGGTTTGTAAACTATGGGCATAGCTCATTGTGATCTCCTGTGTAAACCACTTTGTCACGTCGGCAGAAATGAATGAATTGACATTCATACGTTCGAATTTGTCTCTGTCGGAAATCAGGACACCATCGTTCGAGTTGTAACCTCCCGAGATACGGTACCGGAGTTTATCAGTACCTCCGCTTGCAGAGATGTTGTGTGTCATCTGGAAACTGGTCTCTATAAAATTCTTATATAAATCCTTTTCGTTCAGATAATAAGGAACTCCGGATTCGTCTACATAGATGCCGTCGCCTACTGTGTTGAATGAAGAAGGATCTTTTTGATATGCAGTCAGGTATTCCATCCATTTGCTGACGCTAGGTGAACCTAGCGACCAGTATGCGTCAGAGTATCCACAGTCCAGATAGGCTTGCAGATAGTCCATTAAAGGAGCTTGTTTTGGTAAGTTCACTGCCTTGCCGAATGCAAAGTTATTGTTGTAATTCAATTCAAATCTGGAAGCACCTTTCGGACGTTTGGTAGTAACCAGGATAACACCTCCTGCTGCACGTGCACCGTAAATAGCAGCTGATGCAGCATCTTTCAGCACATTGATAGATTCGATGTCTTCCGGATTAATCATGTCGATATCCCCTTCCACATTGTCTATCAATACGAGTGGTTTGATTGTGTTTCCATACGTTCCGTCCGAGTTTTTGACACCTAATGAGTAAGCTCCGCGGATTTGGAAAGACTTGCTGGTTCCCGGTGCATTACCGCCCGTTAGAAACGAACAGTCCAGGAACAGCTCCCTGTAAAGCATCGGCAGCATTCAGAAGCGGACGGTCCCCCAGCGCTTCATCCATTTTCACGGAAGAAACTGCACCAGTCAAATTAGCTTTCTTTTGCGAACCATATCCTACAACAATGATTTCATCCAATGTTTTTGTATCGTCTTTCAGTACTACTTTGAAAGAAGTTTGATACCCCACTTGTATTTCTTGTGTTATATATCCTATATAAGAAATACTGAGCGTTGCGTTGGCCGGCAAGTTAATTGTAAAATTTCCATCAATGTCGGTAATAGTACCGTTAGTTGTGTTTCCTTTTTCTAATACAGTGGCACCTATTATCGGCTCACCTGCCGTATTAGTCACATTACCTGTAATCTTTTTGGTCTGTTGGACAGTCGTTGTTACTTCATTCTTACTTGTGAGGTAAGAGTCTGCAAGCGCATTATTCGGATAGAATAGGCTACTGGAAATACCAAGTCCTATAAAGAACTAAGGCATTTGTTGTTAATTTATATGCCTCTTATAATATACTTTTTAGGGGGAAATCTTTTTCATATATGCTAATCTTTACTCTGTTAAAACAGTCCTTTATTATTTTTTTTTAGTATTACTGCTTGATTTTATAAAAAATGTACTTATATTTGCGAAGTAATGTTATGGAAACCTTATACCAGAAGTGGGAGTTTTTTATATCAGCGAGACGTGAAGATAGTTCATGATTTTGACGCTATATTTCTGATTTATAAACCTATAATTGATGTATTTATGAAAAAAAGTTCTCTGATTGACTTAAATGTATTTCGGAAAGTTCTTATAGTACTTGGTTATTTTCTTATTAATTGTTGATTTCTGTTATTTTATATTGGGGAGTTACATTTTTTGGCGTACCCCTTCCATATAATTGATTTAATAGGCTTTTGATGCTTTATTGAAATCCTCCACTGTACCGGGCAGCTAGTCTCTGTTTATAACCTGAAACCCGGCTTGCTTTAAGTCTTCCCAGTATCCGGGATATGATTTGGTAACGACTTGCGGGTCGGCAATTAGCATATTGGGGTGACAGATTACGGCTGGTGCAAACGCCATCGCCATTCGGTGATCTTCATAGGTTGTAATCACTGGAGTCTCTTCCGGTTCGCAGTGTTCGCCGTTCCACATCAATACGCTGTCATTTTCTTCCTCTATAACGTATCCCAACTTTTTAAGTTCGGTTCTCAAGGCGGCGATGCGGTCCGTTTCTTTTATTTTCAGACTTTGCAGTCCTGTGAAACGGAAAGGAATGTTCAACAGAGCACACGTAACGACAAATGTTTGCGCCAAGTCCGGAATATCAACGAAATCTTCTTCCAGTTTTTCCGGTGCTTTACCTGTCTTTTTTAGTTTTACGCCTTGCGGGGTAAACTCCGTTGTTATTCCCAGGCGTGAGAAAACCTCTGCTCCCCGGCTGTCTCCCTGATAACTATTGTGAAACAGTCCTACTAGTTCAATTTCCGCTTCTGGAGATAATGTGGCAATCTGATACCAATAGGAAGCTGCACTCCAGTCGCTCTCTACTTTGAAAGGAACGCTTTTGTAGGATTGTGGGGCTACGGAAATACTGTTGGGGGAGGTCCATACGGCTCTGGCTCCGAAATCCTGCATCAGTTGCAGTGTCAGGTTTATATAAGGACGGGAAATAATTTCTCCGCTCAAATGCAGTGTTAGTCCGTCTTTGAGTGTCGGACCTATCATCAGCAATGCTGAAATGTATTGAGAACTGACATTGCCTTTCAGGGTAATTTCATTCCCTTTCAGTACTGAACCTTTAATACGGAGAGGAGGGTATCCTTCCTTATGGACGTACTCTATTTCTGCTCCCAACTCACGCAGTGCATTGACCAATATCTGTATCGGACGTTGCTGCATACGTGCCGTTCCTGTAATAACCCGTTCTCCCGGAGTCACACTCAGATAGGCGGTAAGGAAGCGCATAGCAGTTCCGGCAGCCATGATGTCAATCGTCTCTTGCCCTTCGGTGAGAGCTTTTTATCATCACCTGTGTATCGTCACAATCAGACAAATTTTCCGGTGAATAAATGCCTTTACCCAGTGCATTGATAATTAATGCACGATTGCTGATACTTTTGGAGGCAGGCAACTGGATCGTTGCTTTTACCGATGGAGGAGGGATGAGTTTATAGAGCATCATTTCTGTCTTCTTTGGTTTGAGGTGACAAAAATAGTCATTTTTTCTTTGATTCTTCTTTCTGAAAGTTCAATATTCTGTTGTTTGTCTTGGTTTGTAGCGAGGAAGTTTTATATTTGTGCAATAAAAGTTATCTAAATGAAAATACCGAATATCCGTTTACAGAATCAGCAGTTGTTGAATCCGCTTTTTTCTGCCAACCGAAAGAGCCTTTGTGTCTTGGTTGGGAGCTATGCAGGCACAGAATTATTCTATGGTAAAGTGGGCAGTGGGAACGCGTTTGAAGTCAGCAAACGATTCAGACCGTAGAGGAAGCGTTGCGAAAAGGTGAAATCTTGCGGACTCATGTAATGCGTCCGACATGGCATCTTGTAGCGGCAGAGGATATTCGTTGGATGCTGAAGTTGTCTGCCCGGCGCATCAAGTCGGCTAATGACTCTTTTGCCAAAGGGTATGATTTGGAAATAACTGATGAACTTTATGCAAAAAGTTATAATCTGCTGGAGAAGATTCTTTGCGGAAACAAAAAGCCTGACCAAACAAGAAATTGCTGAGCACTTTTGTTGTTCGGGGATTTTGGTTGAGGCTGATAATCATCGTATGACCCGGTTTATGGTACGTGCCGAGCAGGAAGGCATTGTTTGTAGCGGAGAAGATAAAGGTGGAAAATATACCTATGCTCTTTTTGGAAGAACGAGTGCCGCCTGTGCCGGAGATTACAAAAGATGAAGCACTGGCACGTTTGGCCAGGAGTTATTTTCGTAGTCATGCTCCGGCAGTGTTGCAAGATTTTATATGGTGGTCCGGACTGCCTGTATCGGAGGCTAAACAGGCTATCTATTTAATAGAATCAGAATTGACGGCAGAGCAATGGAATGGACAAACATGGTATGTCCATGAGGCTTGCCGGACTCGCGGTAAAGTGTCCGGTCGTTTGCATCTTCTTCCTTCATACGATGAATATCTGTTAGGATATAAAGACCGGACGGATGTTTTGCCGAAAGAGCATTATCCCAAGGCATTTACCAATAATGGATTGTTTTATCCGGTTATTCTTCATGAGGGACAAGTGATAGGAAATTGGAGTAAATCTGCTAAAAAAGGAAGCGCATCAATAGAGTGTTCATGGTTCAGGTCGAATGATTGTGTAGATGAAACTGTACTGAATCAGGAAAAAGATAAGTATATGCGGTTTTGGCAATAATCTTTTCTCCATTTATTTAGAATAACCGGATTTTTTTAAAACAGAGATAGCAATTCATCGAATCTTCTTACTTGTTTAAGGTGAACGTGTGTAAAGCTATCTACCACTTCATGCTTCCACATTACTTCGAAAGGAATATGTACTCCGTATCCTCCTAAAGATAGGACAGGTTGAATATCTGATTTCAGGGAATTGCCAACCATGACAAGTTCCGAAGGGGTAATTTGCAGTATGTTCAACATTCGCTGATATTCTTTCTCTGTTTTATCGGACATAACTTCGATGTGATCGAAATAGGGAGCTAAGCCGGAACGTTCCAGTTTATTTTCCTGATCGAGCAGGTCGCCTTTAGTAGCAACCACCAGTTTGTACTTTCCTGTTTTTTTTAGTGTTTTCAGGGTTTCTTTGACTCCCGGCAACAGTTCGATAGGCATTTTTAATAATGATTTTCCTAACTCAATAATATGTTGGATATCTGTGGCTGAAATCTTTCGTCCGCTAACTCGCAAAGCCGTCTCGACCATAGAAATGGTAAAAGCTTTGGCGCCATATCCGAGACATTTCAGGTTGTTCATTTCTGTTTGAAATAAAGCGGCCGAAATATCTTCGGGAGTTCCGTAGGACTTTAACAGGTCTGTGTATTGTTTTTCTATATCCTGGAAAAAAGGTTCGTTACTCCACAGGGTGTCATCTGCATCAAAGGCAATTACTTTAATAAGTTCTTTCATCGGTTCTCGTCGTTAATAGGAAATCTTAAATAATATGTTGGGTATTTCGTTGGGCAAAGTTACAATAAAAAAGACGAATAAGGGCGAGTTCTTTGTTTTTAGAATCAAATCCCGGTTTAATTGAATAGAAATCTCTATCTTTGTTACTCATTTTTTAGTTTGGACTTAAATTGAATATGCAACAATGAAAATAGGAGATAAAGTACGCTTCCTTAGTGAAGTAGGTGGCGGAATCGTAACCGGATTCCAGGGAAAAGATTTTGTTTTGGTAGAAGATGCGGACGGCTTTGACATTCCGATGCCGATACGTGAGTGCGTAGTGATAGAAACGGATGACTATAACATGAAACGAAAAACCTGGTTCATCGACTCCGAAAACGGAAGGACCTGTCAAGCCCGTAAAACCGGAAATGCCTGTCATTCAGCGTCAACCGGAAGTACGTGGTGGAGACACGCTGAATGTGTTTTTGGCTTATGTGCCCGAAGATGCGAAAGCAATGATGACTACTCCTTTCGAGGCTTATTTGGTGAATGATAGCAATTATTATCTGTATTATACTTACTTGAGCGCAGAAGGAAAGGCATGGAAAACTCGTTCGCACGGATTGGTGGAACCTAATACAAAACTGTTGCTGGAGGAGTTTACAAAAGATGTACTGAATGATATGGAACGGGTAGCTGTGCAACTGGTAGCTTTCAAGGATGGTAAAACGGCTGCTATCAAACCTGCCGTTAGTGTGGAGCTGCGGATCGATACGGTGAAGTTCTATAAACTTCATACGTTCGGTGATTCTGACTTCTTTGAAGAACCGGCTTTAATTTATGATATTGTGAAAGATGATATGCCGGCCAAGCAAGTCTATGTTTCCGCAGAGGAGATCCAAGTTGCTTTATTACAGAAGAAATCTGTTGATAAACCTAAATCGCAGCCGATCGTGAAATCCGGTCATGGGAGTAAGAATGGAATTATCGAAATAGATCTTCACATTGATTCATTGCTGGATGACACACAAGGTATGGGTAATAGTGAGATCTTAAACTATCAATTGGATAAGTTTCGGGAGGTAATGGAAACCTATAAGAACAAGCGTGAACAAAAGATTGTTTTTATTCACGGAAAAGGGGACGGAGTACTTCGGAAAGCTATCATTGACGAACTAAAACGGAAATACAGTAATTGTCGCTATCAGGATGCCTCTTTCCAAGAATATGGCTTTGGAGCTACAATAGTGACTGTTAAATAGGGATATTCCTAGATGTTTGTCGTGAGGAAGCAACAGAACAAAATTGTCGTGATAAACTTGGGGAATTCATAATAAATTCGTTTTTATTGTTTGATGTGCTAAATATACAAAAAAAGAATTACATAAGAGACTATAATAAAAAGAATAAACGTGCTATCTATTTTTATTAGAATGAAATTGAACAAAAAAGAATGTGACCAGGAAAGGAACGCTGAAGTCTACCACAAAACCATGAAAGATAGAAATAATGACAAATTCTTTTCCGGAACATCGGGTGATGATTGGAAGCGTAGTATCCATAGTTGTAGCTCCACCAACAGAAATAGGGGCTAGTTTTCCGAAATATTTCACTAGTAAAGGCGCTCCGAGTAAGGCTGTAATTTCACGCATGATATTGGAGAGCAATGCAATAGTCCCCAATTCCGGTCCTTTGTATTCGGTGATGAATATACTGGAAAGCGAATAATAGCCGAATCCTGCTCCTATTGCCATACATTCTGATGATGAACGTTGACTCATGAAGAATCCTGCTACGGGCACACCCTGCCAGTGTACCCAGTATTGTCATGATAGGCAGGAACATGAGACGGGGATTCAGTGAGCGGAAACTTTTCAGGGTGTTCGGATCATTTCCGATGCTGGTACCTACACAGAACATCAAACCGCAGAGAGCATAATAACTAAGTTTACTGTCAGTAAAGTCGTAAGGAATCAGATGAAAGAATCCGCACAGGGTACCCACGATAAAGAATGAGACGATAATCAGGCTGCCTTTCATGCTTTCGTCTCCTTTCCTCTATTCCTTATATACAATAAGTACCAGAGCCCCCAGGCGAATAATGTGCTGCCGATAACCGCTGCCAGCGTAATAATAAGTGCTTCGAGTCCTAATGTATGCAATCCTTTGACAATAATATCATTGCCACCTACATCAATACCTAGCAGAAATAGCAGTACCCATATAAGGAAAGTGATTATTTTATGTATCCACGTGAGACGTTTGCTACGTAATAGATAACCAAACAGCATCCCCTGTCAGCATAATTCCAATGATGATAAACATAGTCTGTACTGTTTTTGGTTGCAAAGATAGTTGAAAAAGTGCTTTGTCTCCCTAATTAAAAAACTGTCGGGAACTTTCTTTCGGATGAAGGAGTTGTTGGAGAATTTAAGGTAAAAGCTGAAATAGGAGGACCGATTGTAGTAAGATTCCCTATTTTATTAATATATTTGGCAGCAAATCAATACAAGATAAATGCGGAGGATAAAACTATATTATTTGTTTTTCTTCAGTACGTTGAAAATCAATGTACCTTTCTCCGTGTTGGCCAGTCTTCTTATAGTAAAGTGGGATTGGAGTATATTTTTTGAACCTTTTCCTTATATGTTAGGGGGATTGGGTATTGTTGCAAGTTTGCTTTACAAGGAAATTCTTGAAAAGGAAGCCTACTATTTTTATTATAATTCCGGTATTCCGAAGCGGAATTTGATAATTTCCGTATTTGCTGTTTATTGGTTCATTCTCTGGATTATGAAATTATGCATCATTTGCTTGAAATAGATAGTGTTATCAAGAACTTCGGTACCCGGCAACTACTGTCGGATGTCTACCTGAGAATCAATACGGGAGACGTCATCGGATTGTTCGGCAGAAATGGCACGGGGAAACCGTACTTATGCAAATTATATTCGGTACAATGAAAGCCGACAGGAAGTTTATCCGCTTGGATGGATGCAAAATTCTTCCGGCTCCTTACCGACATTCCGGAACGATTGCTTTCTTGCCGCAGCAAGGTTATCTGCCTAAACATCAAAAAATGAAACAATTGGTACGTTATTATTTGGATACGGATGTCGTGTCTGATTTTTATAAAGATGATGAAGTGGCACAATCGTGTATGGACCGACGTGTCTCACAGCTTTCCGGAGGTGAACGGAGATATCTGGAAGCCAAGTTACTGTTGCTTGGCGACACTAAATTTGTATTGTTGGATGAGCCGTTTGATTATTTATCTTTTCATTTGGCGGATAAACTGATAGAGCTGATAAAAAAGCATTCGGTAAATAAAGGGATTGTGATCAGCGATCATAATTACGGAAAAAGTGCTGGAAGTTGTTAACCGGCTCACTCTGATTCGTGAGGGCGTATTGCTGGAGCTTACTGATAAACGTGGACTGGTGGAGCAAGGTTACCTTTTGAGTGAGAGCTACTTATAATATGAATCGTCTGAGTAACTTCCGTGCTGATTCCTACCATTCCTGTACCTCCGTGCACATTGCTGGGATATTTGATCGGTTCGTTGATCGTTTCATCGTAAACATCAGAATCTACTAAATTGAGAGCTTTCAGGTAGTAATATTCCGTTTCTGTGATACTCATCAAGCGGATAATGACGTCCATTCCTGAAAATATCCGGAATCGCTACCTGTTTCGATTTTTAGTATTGTTGTAAACTGTCATAGTGTAGGAAGTGTTTCTGAACCGGGTGTCGTCGAATACACCATAAATATTTTTAGCTGTATCGAATAGTCCGTTATCTTCATCATCACCGGTGGTGGGTTGTCCGTCTGTAAGAACGACATCCTCGCGGGCCAATGAAGTTATAACTGTGTTTTGTCCAATAGATGTAATCGTCTCCTCCTTCTTCGTGGTTATATCCCCAAAGTGTAGTCTGCTTATCTATTACGATACGGTAATAGTTTGTTTCATTGGGACGGTCGTTGATCGTAATCCGATAGCGCAGATATTCTGTGGTATATCCGCTTTGTGCAAGCGGAACGGTGACAGTATCGACATTTTCTATTTCGAAAGGGCGTTGGGGAACGTTGATTTCCGTCCATGCATGATATTGTCCGTCGTCGGTAATAGCGTCAATGCGCACTGCGTCTCCGGGGGTAAATCGGGAAGTAATGCCGAATCTGCATTGTGGATTACCTTCCGTCTCGGGTGGGAGAGGGCGAAGGCTCTCTTTTAGTTCGCCGTTGATACGTACCTCTACGGTTACATTTTGTACATGAGTACTATTTTCTTTACTTGTGAAGTTGAGGAAAAGAAGATTATCCGTGCTCTCCGCATTAATCAAAGCATTCATCACTAGTTTGGGCGGATTATTGTTGATGTTGAAGGGTAACTCATTCTCGCAGGACGACATCATTGTGACTGTAACGAACAGTATAGATAGGTAAAAAAAATAGTTTTTCATATTCAAAATTTATAAGTATAAGTAAAAAAAGAAGGAATCAGTGGAAGTAAGGTGTATTTCTTGATAACGCTTAGTCCTTGTTTGTTGTGGCCTCGGTATACCCATGCCGGATTCATGGCGTTGTATGCATTGTATAGACTGATATTCCAGGTTCGCATACCGTGTTTGGTCTTTTTATTGAAGTTCACTCCCAAGTCGAGGCGGTGGCTTGCAGGGAGGCGGAAGTTGTTACGATGTTCTATGTAAGACACATCTCCGATAGTAGGTGAACTATTGGTATTATCGTAGGTTCCATACCATAGAAAAACCGTTGTTTGCACCATTGTGAGGACGGATAACAGTAGTCTTCTCTTCCGGAATGGTACTGGTGCCTCCCGTGTAGAATACCCAAGAGGCTCCAATATCAATACGGTCGCTGAACTTATGATTAATAGTGAGGTTAATGCTATGGCGGCGGTCATATTTATATGGAAACCACTCACCGTTGTTTATGCCTCCTTTCGTAAACTTACGGTCACTTTTTGAAAGAGTGTATGACAGCCATCCGGTTGTCTTTCCTTGCTGTCTTTTGTGCCATAAACTCAATTCCTGCCGATCGTCCTTTTCCCATTTCTACCTTATTTTCCCAGCCGGAGGAAGAACCGAAGAAACTGACACCGTCTTTGTATTCGAGTACATTGCGCATATCTTTGTAGTAACCTTCTACCGAGAACTCCCAACCGTTTATACCTGTGTAATATCCGCCTAAAGCATATTGGTGAGAACGCATCGGCTTTATTTTTTTTGTGACAGGGACCCATAAATCCGTGGGCATGGCGATAGGCATGGACGACAACAAATGCACATATTGGTTCATTTTTGTATAAGATGCTTTGATAGTAATATCCTTATTAAGTTGATAACGTGCCGAAATGCGTGGCTGTAAGGAGAGATAATTCTGATCTTGTACGTGAAACAGGGAAAGGTGCAGGCCTAGATTCAGCCGGAGGCGGGAACCAATCTTGAAGTTATCTTCCGCATAGGCTGTAACTTCGTGTGCATGAATCCTTGCTGTTGTTTGCATTATGATAAGTGGTATCCCTGTCTATTCTGTTATCGGTTTTGTCTGAGATGACAGAAGTCGTTACGTCCGGTTGAAAACGGTGGAAAAGATAGCCGGTGCCGAATTTTTATATGATGGGCAGGAGTTGGATTATAATCGAAGTCAATCTGGTAACTCCAGTCGGTAATACCGGAATGATAATTGGAGGAATAACGGTTGAGAATGATTGCTCCCGCACCGGTAGAAAACTGGTTATTGGTGTATGTGTTAACGTCGAATAAATAGTTGTTATAGGAAACTGTTGTATTGCTGAATAACCGGTTATTGAAAATATAGTTCCATCGGGCGGAAACAATCGTGTTTCCCCACCCCATATTACTTCCGTCCTTAAAGTCGGTATTACCGTCATAATCGGCTGCAAAATGGTCTTTCCCCGTGGTAAGCACTTAGGAACATCCGACTCGGTCAGAAAAACTTATGATTAATTTTTTGCATTCATGTCATAAAAGTAATAACTGTATTTTTCATCATCCGGCATGAAAGGCTTTGCCAGTAAGTCCAGATAGGAGCGACGTGCTGAAATATTGAATGATGTTTTTCCTTTGATGATAGGCCCTTCCAGGTTAATCTTGCTGGTTAGCAGTCCGATACTGAACGTACCGTGGTATTTCTGCATATCTCCATCGTTGGTACGTACATCGATAACGGAGGAAAGTCGTCCGCCGAAGCGAGCGGGAAAGGAACTTTTAAACAAAGTGACCTTTTTCACCGCTTCGGGGGTAAAGACGGAGAAAAAGCCGAACAAATGGTCTACATTATATACAGGTGTTCCGTCCAGCAGGGATAAGGTTCTGGTCGGGACTTCCTCCGCGTATATACAATCCGGCGGAACCGTCCACTCCGGCTTGTACTCCGGGCATAAGTTGAATGGTTTTCATCACGTCTGCCTCTCCCAATATGCTTGGGGTGTTTTTATTTGTGCCATTGGAATCTCTACGGCACCCATTTGCGTGGCTATTGCTCCGGCTTCAGCTTTGTCGGAAATAATGATAACTTCTTCCAGTTGCGTATTTCCCTGCATACGGATATTCAGCAGAGTATCTTTGGAAAGAGTGAATTTGCGTGTTTCCGTAGCATAGCCCAGATAGGAGAAACGCAGTTCGGTTTCTCCTCCTTCAGGCAGTGTGATACTGTAAAAGCCGTAAGGATTGGTGGTGGTTCCCTGATATTGATGACTCTCAATGATGTTACTGCCAATCAACGTCTCGGAAGACGTCCCGTCAGTGACATATCCGCTGATAGTAAACTTGCGGCTTACGGGCTTTTGTCCTTTTTCTCTCTTTCAGTAGGATGTAGCGTCCGGAGAATTGATAGCTTATAAGTTCGTCTTTAAACACAGTGTCCAACACCTCATGCAAGGGCATCTCTTTTGCTTTCAGTGTAATTTTGTGCCTGATACCCACTTCTTCACCATAGATAAAAAGAATACCCGGTTGAATTTTCAATCAATTTGACGAATTCTTTGAGAGTGGCATTTTTCAGTGTAAACGAAAGACGTGTATTTATATTTTGGGCGTACGTCTGTGTAGTGGTAAGGAGTACCATGCCTATCAGGATGAATGTTCTGACAGGCAGGTAATCTTGGGAAATTATCTTCATTTTAAGTCTGGTTTAGTGGTAATGACAATCTGTTTATTATTTTGTGAATAGTTGAAATAACCTGCATGATGTAGTACAGATAAAATTGTTTCCAAGTCTTCTCCATTGCGGAATCGTGCCGAAATCCGATAGCTTTGTAGTGACGTGTCGGCAATATGAATCGGCGTATCGAATGAATTGGACAGTTCGCGGGCGATCTCTCCTAAGGGAAGATTGTCGAATATAAACCCCGTCTCGCCAGGAAATTTCATCTTTTGCATTTTTCGTCACCTGACGGGTCAGTTTATTTCCCACCTTATTATATATAGCAATTTCATTCGGTTTCAAAATCATGCGGACAGAATTACTTTTATTGCTGACTGCTACCGAACCTGTCAATAAAGTAGTCTTTACCTCCGGGTTGTTACGATAGGCGTCCACATTGAAGTGAGTTCCCAACACTTGTACGTTGATGTGCTCGGTCTGTACGATAAACGGGTGCTTCTGGTCTTTGCTAACCTCAAAATAGGCTTCTCCGGTGAGTTGTACTTCCCGGTTGTCCGACTTGAACCGCTTCGGATAGGATAGCGACGAATGACGGTTCAACAGTACAGAACTGCCGTCGGGCAGGATGACATTACGTGTTTCGGCCATTGTGGATACTGTTTGGAGTGAAGTCGGTTGCATATATAAATATACTGTTCCTACCGAAAGACAGAGCAGAATAACAGCTGCCGCTGCTGCCAATATACGCATACGCGTCGGGAATAAACACCGGATATGTGGTTTTAGTCGCTTTTCCAACTGCGGATAGCTGGCTACTGCTGAAAAGCGCCCACGTGGCGAGCGTGTGGAAGCGATGAGCTTGCTTAGTATCGTTTCCAATTCTGTATCGGTATACTTCATATTCTATTCGGTTTATTTGTTGATAAAGACCGGAGGTAACCAGAATTTCCCTATTCGTATTTAGCAAATAAAGGTTAAATATAAACGTATTCCATTTTCTTCTTAATAACTTTCTATCTGACTGCTTGCAATCATTTCCTTCAACCGGCTGACAGCTTTCTGAAGTTGGGCATCTACGGTTTTGGTGCTAATACCGAGCTCCTCGGCTACTTGGGCATAACTTTGATGTTCCTCTCGGATACGGATGAAGACTTCACGGCAACGTTCCGGCAAGCGGTCAAGCGCCTTGACGTAAAGAGCGAATAATTCTTCGGTAATTAATGTCTCCTCGGGTGAACAACTTTGTTCCTGCGGTTCCGGCAAGCAAGAAGAATGGACAGTGGTGTACTTTGATTCCTTCTCCAGATAGTTGAGTGAAGCGTTTTTGACTAGAATGAAACAATAATCCTCGATGTTTCTTACATCGAGCAGTGTGTCCCGTTGTTTCCAGAGTCGGAGAAAAACATCAAGTACGATTTCTTGTGACCATTCCTCTTGCTTTACGTAATAGTAGGCAATACGGAAAAGACGGTCATAAGTCATGTCGTAGAAGTCGCGGAAAGCAGTTTGCGAATCCTGCTCCTTCATTTGCCGTAATAACTTTCTAACTTCAGATTCGGTCATCGGCTTATAGCTTAGTTTTTTAGTCTACCCAGAGTAAATCGCTCATAATACTATCGGAAATGAAAATCCCTTCACGGGTCAGGCGTAAAGCGCCCTCGTATTCTTCCAATTTGCCGTTTTTCAGGTAGGGAGTTGCCATTTTCCGGCAATACTCCCACATCTCAATCCCGAACAGTTGTTTTAGCTTTTCTATGGGGGTACCCCATACGGTACGCATGGTGGTGATAATAAATTCGTTGTAACGGGTGGTCGGGCCGAGATACTCGGTTTCGAAGACCCGTTGCCCTTCTTCAATACCTTTTATATAGCGGTCGATAGAAGAAATGTTCCATTCGCGTGTTGTTCCATTGAAAGAATGTGCAGAAGGTCCGCATCCTAAATAAGGAATTCCTTTCCAATATGAAGTGTTGTGACGGGAATAGTAGCCGGGACGACAGAAGTTGGATATTTCGTAGTGTTCGTATCCTGCCTTTTGAAGATATTCTATCAGTAGCGTGAAAAACTCCAGACTGGAATCTTCGTCTACTTCACATATTTGATGTTGCTTCAACATATTATATATAGGTGTATCTTCTTCATAAATCAGATGGTAGGCGGAAATGTGCTCTACGTTCAGGCTGGTGGCTTGGCGGAGATCATTTTCCCAACGTTCTTTGGTTTCTCCGGGCAGTCCGTATATGAGGTCGATACTGATATTTTGATAACCGGCTTCCCGGCATCTGCGGACGGCCTCGGTGGCAGTCCGAGCATTATGGCGGCGTTTCAATAATTTGAGAGTTGCGTCATCGAAAGTTTGTATTCCCATACTGATGCGGTTGAAGGGAAGAGCCGATAGCATTTGCAGGTATTCTTTTGATAAATCGTCCGGATTGGCTTCCAGGGTAATCTCCCGGCAATCTTCCAGTCCGTAATGCTTCTGTATGGCTTTAAATATTTGTTGGAAATCTTCTTCTCCCTAATTGGGAAGGAGTGCCGCCGCGGAAATAAACAGTTTCTATCTTTTCCTCTTTCAAATATTCTTTCCTCATTTCCAGTTCATTGCATAGGGCGTGTATATAGCGTGTTATTAGTTCACTACGGGTAGTCGAGTAAAAATCACAATAGATGCAACGGGTCTTGCAGAAAGGAATATGAAGATAGATACCTGCCATAGCTATGCTGTTTGAGTTTTGTAGGTGCAAAAAAGTAAGACTATTATCGGATAATATATCAAAGAATTGTTTTCTCTTAACACAAAAACACCGCTGTATATGAATATTTCCGAATAGGTAATGAACTATTAAATTGTTTCTATTGAGGAAGCAAATTTATACTAAGCGGAATTGTTCATGTTAAGTATATGCTACATAACATTGTTTAGTAACACTGCCCTAAATGTTGTTTTTCCCCCAATAAATCCCTAATTTGCGCAACACTAAATGAATGGTATGTGAGTCATACTAAGTAATTATTTAAATCTTGTGTATTATGAAAGTATATCAGACTAATGAAATCAAGAACATTGCCTTGTTGGGAAGTTCTGGCTCTGGGAAAACCACTCTCGTGGAAGCGATGCTTTTCGAGAGTGGTGTTATAAAAACGTCGCGGATCTATTGCCGCAAAAAACACTGTTAGTGATTATTTCCCTGTTGAACAAGAGTATGGTTACTCCGTTTTCTCCACCGTTCTCCACGTAGAATGGAACAATAAAAAACTCAATATTATAGATTGTCCGGGTTCGGACGACTTTGTAGGCAGTACTGTAACTGCATTAAATGTGACCGATACAGCAATTCTTCTTCTTAATGGCCAATACGGCGTCGAAGTCGGTACGCAAAATCATTTCCGATATACAGAAAAACTGAATAAACCTGTTATTTTTCTAGTCAACCAGCTTGATAACGAAAAATGCGACTATGATAATATCCTGGAACAATTAAAAGAAGCTTTATGGCTCTAAAGTTGTTCCTATCCAATATCCTATTTCTACCGGTCCTGGTTTCAATGCTTTGATTGATGTACTGTTGATGAAGAAATATTCGTGGAAACCCGAGGGTGGGGCTCCTGTGATTGAAGATATTCCTGCCGAAGAACTGGAAAAGGCTACGGAAATGCATAAAGCATTGGTGGAGGCCGCTGCCGAAAATGATGAAGGGCTAATGGAAAAGTTCTTCGAACAAGACTCTCTTTCGGAAGACGAAATGCGTGAAGGCATTCGTAAAGGATTGGTTGCAAGAGGTATGTTCCCGGTATTCTGTGTCTGTGGAGGTAAGGACATGGGTGTTCGTCGTTTAATGGAATTTTTGGGAAATGTTGTTCCTTTTGTTTCCGAAATGCCGAAAGTACAGAATACGGAAGGTAAAGAAGTGGCCCCGGATTTTAACGGACCGGAATCTGTATTTCTTTAAGACGAGTGTCGAACCGCATATCGGTGAGGTATCTTACTTTAAAGTAATGAGTGGTAAAGTGCGCGAAGGAGACGACTTGTTGAATGCGGACCGCGGTTCGAAAGAACGCATTGCACAGATTTATGTCGTAGCCGGTGGCAACCGTGTGAAAGTGGAAGAACTGCAAGCCGGTGATATCGGTGCTGCTGTAAAACTGAAGGATGTGAAAACAGGAAATACACTGAACGGTAAGGACTGCGATTATAAATTCAATTTTATCAAATATCCGAATTCAAAATATTCCCGTGCGATCAAACCTGTGAACGAGGCTGATGTGGAAAAGATGATGACTATCTTGAACCGCATGCGCGAGGAAGATCCGACATGGGTAATTGAACAATCAAAAAGAACTGAAGCAAACGCTGGTGCACGGACAGGGTGAATTCCATCTACGTACTTTGAAATGGCGTCTGGAAAATAACGAGAAACTTCAGGTGAAATATGAAGAACCGAAGATTCCGTATCGTGAAACGATCACAAAAGCTGCCCGTGCAGATTATCGCCACAAAAAACAGTCTGGTGGTGCCGGTCAGTTCGGTGAAGTGCATCTCATTGTAGAACCTTACAAAGAAGGTATGCCTGTGCCCGATACATATAAGTTTAACGGACAGGAATTTAAGATAAATGTGAAAGGTACCGAAGAAGTGCCGTTGGAATGGGGGTAAACTGGTGTTTATTAATAGTATCGGTAGGTGGTTCTATCGATGCCCGTTTCTTACCTGCTATCCTGAAAGGTATTATGGCACGTATGGAGCAAAGGCCCGTTGACAGGTTCGTATGCTCGTGACGTTCGTGTTATTGTGTACGATGGAAAGATGCACCCGGTAGATTCAAATGAAATTTCCTTCATGCTTGCAGGGCGTAATGCTTTCAGCGAAGCCTTCAAAAATGCAGGCCCGAAGATTTTGGAACCGATTTATGATGTAGAAGTATTTGTGCCGTCTGATAAAATGGGTGATGTAATGGGGGATCTCCAGGGACGTCGTGCCATGATTATGGGTATGAGTAGTGAAAAAGGTTTTTGAAAAGCTAGTGGCTAAAGTACCTTTGAAGGAAATGTCATCTTACTCTACTGCTCTTAGTTCGCTGACCGGCGGCCGTGCTTCGTTCATTATGAAGTTCTCTAGTTATGAGCTTGTTCCGACAGATGTTCAGGATAAGTTGATTAAGGATTTTGAAGCTAAACAGACAGAAGAATAACTAGTAATTTCTTGATACTGTTAAAACCGTCGTCTTTTTTTTAAGTAAAAAGACGACGGTTTTTTGTTTAACTATGATTAATAAAGATAGAAAAACGCAAGGAAAAGATTTAATTTTTTATTAAATTTGCAAACCAAAGAAGGGGTTTTATTGTTGTAGTAATCAGAATACAACCTAAATAGCCTCTTACGGTTAATTTCCGGAAAGTTCCGGTTAAATCAAGTTAATGTGTTAGGAGTGTTAATTAGGGAGTGTTAATTTTGTTGCTATGAAGAAGTCAACAATTTGGATATTAGGTATTGTAATGGGGCTTTCCTTCCTTAGCCTGCTGTATTTGCAGGTAAGTTATATAGAGGAAATGATGAAAACCCGGAAGGAACAGTTTGACTCGGCTGTACGCAATAGTTTGAGCCAGGTTTCCAAGGATGTAGAATATGCTGAAACCCAGCGTTGGTTGGTTGAAGATATTACAGAAGCAGAAAGAAAAGCTCTGACTGAGAATAATTCTTCATTAAGACAGGATGATGTGGTTCAGTCAACACAACGATTCAAAGTGAAGTCACGGGATGGAAAAATTATTTCTGATTTTGAAATGAGAGTAATGACTATCAAACCGTCCGAACTTCCTAAAGTAATGGTACGTGGGCGAAATACGATTCCCCAGACTTCTAATTCGATGTTGGAGGCTATTAAGAATCGCTATATGTATCAGCGGGCTTTGCTGGATGAGGTGGTCTTGGATATGATTAGGCGTGCAAGTGACAAATCAATTGGAGAACGGGTTCGGTTCGGGGATTTGAACGGTTATTTGCAAGCGAATTTGTATAATAATGGTATAGATCTGCCTTTCCATTATGAAGTGCTTGATAAAGAAGGACGAAGTGTTTATCGTTGTGCGGACTATGAAGAGAAAGGAAGTGATGAGGCTTATCAGCAGGCATTGTTTAAGAATGATCCACCTGCAAAGACGAGTGTTTTGAAAGTTCATTTTCCGGGGAGAAGGGATTATCTCTTTGATTCGGTGAGCTTCATGATTCCGTCGTTGATATTTACGCTGGTATTGTTGGTGACATTTATCTTTACGATTTATATCGTATTTCGACAGAAGAAGCTGACGGAGATGAAGAATGACTTTGTCAATAACATGACGCATGAATTCAAGACACCGATATCGACCATTTCCTTGGCGGCACAAATGTTGAAAGATCCGGCGGTAGGTAAATCTCCACAGATGTTCCAGCATATATCGGGAGTCATTAATGATGAAACCAAGAGGTTGCGTTTCCAAGTGGAAAAAGTGCTTCAGATGTCGATGTTCGACCGTCAGAAGGCGACTTTGAAGATGAAAGAGATTGATGCGAACGAATTGATTACGGGAGTTGTCAACACTTTTGCATTGAAGGTGGAACGGTATAATGGTAAGATAACATCGAACCTTGAGGCTACTGATCCTGTTATATTTGCGGATGAGATGCATATTACAAATGTAATCTTTAATCTGATGGATAATGCGGTGAAATATAAGAAGCCGGAAGAGGATTTGGAACTGAAAGTAAGAACGTGGAATGAGTCGGGTAAACTGATGATTTCGATACAGGACAACGGTATTGGTATCAAGAAGGAGAACCTGAAAAAGATATTTGAAAAAGTTCTATCGTGTACATACAGGTAATCTGCACGATGTGAAGGGCTTTGGTTTAGATTGGCTTATGTGAAGAAAATTATCGTAGAACATAAGGGGACGATCCGGGCGGAAAGTGACCTGAACGTGGGAACTAAATTTATTATTGCATTACCTTTATTAAAAAATAATTGATATGGACGAGAAACTGCGTATTTTATTATGCGAGGATGACGAAAATCTTGGCATGCTTTTTAAGAGAATATTTACAGGCAAAAGGTTATTCTGCTGAGTTATATCCTGATGGAGAAGCCGGTTATAAGGCTTTCTTGAAGAATAAATATGACTTGTGTGTATTTGACGTTATGATGCCTAAAAAGGATGGCTTTACGTTGGCACAGGATGTCCGTGCTGCGAATGCTGAGATACCTATTATCTTCCTGACTGCTAAAACGCTGAAAGAAGATATTCTGGAAGGATTTAAGATTGGTGCGGATGATTATATCACCAAACCGTTCAGTATGGAAGAATTGACATTTAGAATTGAAGCAATCTTGAGACGTGTTCGTGGAAAGAAGAACAAAGAAAGCAATATCTATAAGATTGGTAAGTTTACTTTTGACACTCAGAAGCAAATTCTGGCTACGGAAGGCAAACAAACTAAGTTGACTACGAAAGAATCTGAATTGCTAGGCTTGCTTTGCGCACATGCAAATGAGATTCTGCAACGTGACTTTGCTTTGAAAACAATTTGGATTGACGATAACTATTTCAATGCACGTAGTATGGACGTGTATATTACGAAATTGCGTAAGCACTTGAAAGAAGATGATTCTATTGAGATTATCAATATTTCACGGAAAGGGTTACAAGTTAATTACACCGGAGGTTGAATCTTAATGAAAAGACATCCGATAGCTGGAAATAAAAAATCCCGGAAACATTCGTTTTCGGGATTTTTTATTGATTTCTACGAAATTAATCAGCGATCTTCTTATTAATAACGATATAAGAAATGAGTCCCAGTACTACCAGTACTACTGAGGTACCCAGAATGGCGTTGTTGTTTACATTGCCTGTAAATGAACAAGCCAGTAGGATAACTACTCCGATCAAGATTAATATCAATCCTAAGTTCTTTAATAAGCCTTTCATGTGTGTGTATTTTAATAGATTATTATATTCCAGTCACAAATTAAAGCATAATTCTTTAACGGGCGAAATTATTTGGATAAAAAATCCATTATAAAGACAGGATTTAGTGGATTTTATGAATTGTGTGGTTGTTTTACAGTTTAATCTTTCGTGTTGAAGAATACCTTTTTCAACACTTCCTGCCCGATACTCAGTTCTTCGAGGGTGATACCATGGAGTGCCTCTTTCAGTGTTTGCCCTGCTATGATACGCGCCTTTTCTTCCAACTCCTTCCCGTCTTTGGTCAGGTGGATCAGGTTGGTACGACGGTCTTTTTTATCGGAAATGCGCACGACAAGGTGTTGGCGTTCCATATTATCTATCAAGCGGGTCATACTGGGTTTGTCTTTAAAAGTTGCATTACACAACTCTTGTTGGGTAACACCGTCTTTTTCCCATAGAAAAATAAGCACTGTCCACTGTTCCGGACTGATCTCAATCCGTTCTGACGGAAGTTACGGTATAGTTTCCGATTGATTGCTGCGGAAACTTTGCCATTCAAAATGGCAAAAATAAGCCGGATATCAAAGTTAAATTGCTCTATCATGAAATTATTGTTTAAACAACTTTGCAAAGGTAAGCCACTTATCGGATAATTCCTACATTCGGATACAAAAAAAGATTAAATATTTGTAGTTCAAAATAAAATGCCTAACTTTGCACCCGCAATTAAAATAAAATAAATTATTTATTTAATTAAACGAGTATGAATCAATACGAAACCGTTTTCATTTTAACTCCCGTTTTGTCTGATGTTCAGATGAAGGAAGCGGTAGACAAATTCAAAGGTATTCTTCAAGCTGAAGGTGCTGAGATTATCAATGAAGAAAACTGGGGACTGAAGAAATTGGCTTATCCAATTCAAAAAAGTCTACAGGTTTTATCAACTGATTGAGTTCAATGCAGATCCTACTGTAATTGACAAGTTGGAACTTAATTTCCGTCGTGATGAACGCGTTATCCGTTTCTTGACTTTCAAAATGGACAAGTATGCTGCGGAATATGCTGCTAAAAGAAGAAGTGTTAAATCAAACAAAAAGGAGGATTAATCATGGCACAACAGACTCAATCAGAAATCAGATATTTAACTCCGCCGTCAGTAGACGTTAAGAAGAAAAAAAATACTGCCGTTTCAAAAAAGAGCGGTATTAAGTTACATCGACTACAAAGATCCTGAATTCTTGAAGAAATTCTTGAATGAACAAGGTAAAAATCCTTCCGCGTCGTATCACGGGTACTTCTTTGAAGTTTCAACGCCGTATCGCGCAGGCTGTGAAGAGAGCTCGTCACTTGGCATTGTTGCCTTATGTAACTGGACATGATGAAATAAGAAGGAGGAAAAGTATGGAAATTATATTAAAAGAAGACATTGTAAACTTGGGTTATAAGAACGATATCGTAAACGTGAAATCCGGATACGGTCGTAATTATCTGATCCCAACCGGAAAAGCGGTGATCGCTTCTCCTTCTGCAAAGAAAATGTTGGCTGAAGAACTGAAACAGCGTGCTCACAAACTTGAGAAAATCAAGAAAGATGCTGAGGCAACAGCTGCTAAGTTGGAAGGTGTTTCTTTGACTATTGCAACTAAAGTAAGTTCAACCGGTACTATCTTCGGTTCTGTTGGCAATATCCAGATTGCTGAAGCTTTGGCAAAACTGGGTCACGAAGTTGACAGAAAGATCATCGTTGTAAAAGACGCTGTGAAAGAAGTAGGTAGCTACAAAGCAGTAGTGAAACTTCACAAAGAAGTTTCTGTTGAAATTCCTTTCGAAGTAGTTGCAGAATAAGAGCAAATTTACTTCATATACGAAAAGCGATTTGTTCTGATGAATAAATCGCTTTTTTTATTATTCCTGCTAATATTATGAGATTCAAATGTCGTTTTCTGAAGAAGAAATTTTTGCTTCTGCTGATTACTTTAGGAATTGGCAGTGCTCTTTATGCGAATGATGAATTGAAGTCTCTAGCGGATTCATTGCGCAGGATGATAGATGAAAAACCACTCTTCATTCAACAAAAAGAGCAACGGATCAATCGGATTAAATGTCTGCTGAAGGGATCAGGCCTGACTCTTGAACAAAAATATAAGATAAATTTTCAGTTATGTAACGAATATAAGAAGTTTGTCGTTGATTCGGCCATTCATTATGTCGATCAGAATTTAGAGATTGCCCGTAAATTGAATAACAGGGATTTAAAGAACCAGTCATTTTTGCAAAGCTTAGTCTTTTTTTATATTCTATGTGCGGTCGGTATAGGGATGCGGAGTTGATTTTGGAAGAAATAAAAACCTCAGAACTTTCCAAAGATTTATTATCTGTTTATTATGAAACTTATTCCCGTTTCTGGGAGTATTACTCTATCACTGCCAATAGTCGCTATGGGAAGCAGCGGGCAGTATATCAGGATTCATTACTATCTCTTCTGGATCAAACTTCTTTTGATTATAAATTATCCGGGCATATTATTATGGAGGGCGCGATTCCATAAAAGCGAAAACAGTTCTTCAGGAATTATTAGATACGGAGGAAGTGGGGACGCCTCATTATGCCATGATTACTCATGCGTATGCATCATTCTGCTGGCATCAGAAAAAAATGGATGAGAGAAAAAAGTACCTGATGATGTCTGCTGATTGCGGATATCCGGAACGCAACACGGGAAACCGCTTCCTTGCAAGCATTGGCATTGATACAGTACGAAGAAAAGAATTTGTCTGACGCTTTTAAGTTTACACAGTCTGCTATTGATGATGTTGTTTCTTCCGGTATTCATTTCCGTGCAATGGAAATTTATAAGTTCTATTCTATTATTAATACTGCTTACCAGACAGAGGAGGCCCGGTCAAAATCAAATTTGATTACTTTTCTTATTTCAACCAGTATCATTCTTTTTCTTTTGGTCTTGTTGGTGATATGTATTTATATTCAGATGAGAAAGATTCTGAAGATAAAGCGGGCGTTGGTGCAGAGTAATGAAAAACTTTTTGCGATTGAACGAGAAACTGAATATTATGAATAATCAGTTGAACGAACAGAATAATCAGTTGTCGGAAACTAATAATATAAAGGAACATTATATAGCTGAGTTTTTTGATGTATGTTTCAGTTATATCAGTAAAATGGAGAAATATCAGAATGTTCTGTATAAATATGCTATCAATAAATATTATGATGAACTAATTAAGAAGTTAAAATCGTCGGCACTTATTGATGAGGAACTTAACGCATTATATGCCCGTTTTGATAGGGTGTTTCTTAATTTGTATCCCACTTTTTGTTTCCGATTTCAATGCTTTGTTGAAAGAAGAAGAACGGATTGTCTTAAAAACTGATACATTATTGAATAGGGAACTTCGTATCTATGCCTTGTTACGTTTGGGAATTTCGGATAGTGGGAAGATAGCAAATTTCCTTCGTTGCTCTACTAGTACTGTTTACAACTATCGTACAAAAATGAGGAATAAATCTGCTGTTGATCGGGATGAATTTGAAAATGAAATTATGAAAATTTGTCTCATAGATGAAAGATAAACCTCGAATCACACAAAAAAAATTCCAATCTTTCTACATTTTTAGCCCTCCTTTGAATACTTAATGTGTTGATTATTAAGTGATAATATATTTTTTTAAGTCTACATAAATTCGTGTAAGCTAAATGAAGTATTGTTTATTTGGCTAGTTTTGCAATATCAGTTTCCGGTTAATTAGCTTGATAATGAAAAATTGACCGATTTATATTGTTTGCACTTAAATTTGCTATGTTTTATGAATACACAATTCTCGCTAGGCACGAAAATAAAAGTAGGAATAATCGGCTTTGGTAGAATGGGAAGATTCTACTGGGATGCGATGCGAAAGAGTGGGCGATGGGATATTGCCTATATTTGTGATACGAATCCTGCATCACGTGAATTGGCAAAAAAGAATTATCTCCGGAATCTTATGTAATAGAAGATAATCAGAAAATTTTTGAAGATGAAAGTGTGCAGGTTGTCGGGCTTTTTACATTAGCTGACTCCCGAATGGAACAAATAGAAAAGGCTATTCGATACGGAAAGCATATCATTGCGGAAAAACCCGTTGCAGATACAATGGAAAAAGAGTGGAAAGTAGTAGATATGATAGAGAAAGTTCAAATGTACTTTCTACGGTGAATTTATATCTGCGAAATTCCTGGTATCATAACCTGATGAAAGAATATATTCGGCAGGGCGAAATCGGTGAGTTGGCTATTATTCGTATTTGCCACATGACGCCTGGATTAGCACCGGGTGAAGGGCATGAGTATGAAGGTCCGGCTTTCCACGATTGCGGAATGCATTATGTTGATATTGCCCGTTCGTATGCCGGATGTGAATATCGGACATGGAACGCCCAAGGAGTGAATATGTGGAATTACAAAGACCCATGGTGGATTCAATGTCACGGGACTTTTCAGAATGGAGTAGTTTTTGATATTACGCAGGGGTTCGTTTATGGCCAATTATCTAAAGACCAGACACATAATTCATACGTCGATATTATCGGAACAGAGGGCATTGTACGCATGACACATGACTTTACTACCGCTGTAGTCGATTTGCATGGGGTGAACCAGACACTTCGCGTTGAGAAACCTTTCGGTGGCAAAAAAATATTGATGTATTGTGTGATTTGTTTGCCGATTCTATCGAAGCCGGGCAACGGGACCCGCGCTTACCATTATTGCGTGACTCTGCTATTGCATCCGAATATGCATGGAAATTCCTCCAAAACGCACATATGCACGATTTTACCGGCTATCGGTGATCTACGTACGCTTGAACAAATCCGGGAACGAAGAAAAAATATGAAAAATGGATACGGATTGCTACATAGTAATCTACCACAAATAACAAACCCTTAAAATTACTAATTATGTCAGACATTTCGAGAAGAGATTTTCTTAAAACGGGCGCTATGGCTTTGGCAGGCATTACCATTGCTCCAAGCTCTCTATTCTAGGTATGAGCCACGGACACGTGTCTCCCAGTGATAAATTAAATATTGCAGCCGTAGGTATTGGTGGCATGGGGCATGCCAATATCAATAAAGTAAAGGGTACGGAAAACATTGTGGCTCTTTGTGATGTGGACTGGAAATATGCCAAAAGGGTATTCGATGAGTTCCCCAAAGCTAAGAAATACTGGGATTACCGCAAGATGTATGAGGAAATGGGTAAATCCATTGATGGGGTAATTATTGCTACTGCCGATCATACGCATGCTATCATCACTGCAGATGCCATGACAATGGGTAAACATGTATATTGCCAGAAACCCTTGACACACTCCGTATACGAATCTCGTCTGCTGACCAGACTTGCCGCTTCCACCGGAGTAGTAACCCAGATGGGTAACCAGGGAGCATCCGAGGCGAAGGTACCGACCTTAGTTTGTGAATGGATATGGAATGGCGAGATAGGTGAGGTGACTAAGGTGGAATGTGCTACTGACCGTCCTATCTGGCCGCAAGGACTAAATGCTCCCGAAAAGGCGGACCGTATTCCCAACACATTGAACTGGGATCTTTTCACCGGACCTGCCAAACTGAACCCGTACAACAACGTTTATCATCCCTGGAACTGGCGCGGATGGTGGGATTACGGAACCGGCGCATTGGGTGACATGGCCTGCCATATCCTGCATCAGCCGTTCAGAGCTCTGAAACTGGGTTATCCTACCAAAGTGGAAGGTTCTTCTACATTATTACTGAGTGCTTGCGCTCCGCAGGCACAGCATGTGAAAATGATTTTCCCCGCCCGCGACAATATGCCGAAAGTTGCCTTGCCGGAAGTGGAGGTACACTGGTATGACGGCGGTATGATGCCCGAACGTCCGAAAGGATTTCCGGAAGGAAAACAGCTGATGGGGCCCGGTGGCGGTCTGACCATTTTCCACGGAACAAAGGACACATTGATTTGCGGCTGCTACGGAGAACAACCTTTCTTGTTGTCAGGCCGTGTGCCCAACGCACCGAAAGTATGCCGCCGTGTCAAGTGTTCCCATGAAATGGACTGGGTACGTGCTTGCAAGGAAGACAAATCCAACCGCGTGATGCCGAAAGCGGATTTCTCCGAATCGGGACCGATGAACGAAATGGTAGTAATGGGTGTATTGGCTATCCGTCTGCAAGGCTTGAACAAGACACTGGAATGGGACGGCGCCAACATGTGCTTCACTAATATCGGTGACAATGAAACACTCAGAACCTGTATCAAAGACGGATTTACGATTCATGACGGTCACCCGTCCTTCAACAAGACCTGGACAGATCCGATCAACGCGAAACAATTCGCAGCCGAACTGGTGAAACATAATTATCGTGAAGGCTGGAGACTGCCCGATATGCCACGATAACACGATAAAAGTAAGTTAGGAATTAAAGATTAAAAAATAAATAGCAATTATTATGAAGAAAGTATTTTATCCATTAGCTTGTTGTCTTGCAGCGGGAGTTCTGGTTTCCTGCGGTGGTCAGAAGAAAGCCGGAACAGCTCAGGAAGAGCAGTCGGCAAACGAAGTAGCATTGTCATATTCAAAATCATTAAAAGCGGCAGAGACGGACAGCCTGCAATTGCCGGTAGATGCGGATGGTTACATCACCATCTTTGACGGAAAAACATTCAACGGATGGCGTGGTTACGGTAAGGACAGAGTGCCTTCCAAGTGGACTATCGAGGACGGCTGTATCAAGTTCAACGGTTCCGGCGGCGGTGAAGCGCAGGACGGTGACGGCGGAGATTTGATCTTCGCTCACAAATTCAAGAACTTCGAACTGGAAATGGAATGGAAGATTTCCAAGGGCGGTAACTCCGGTATCTTCTATCTGGCTCAGGAAGTGACTTCCAAGGACAAGGATGGTAACGATGTACTCGAACCGATCTATATCTCCGCTCCCGAATACCAGGTATTGGACAATGACAATCATCCGGATGCCAAACTGGGTAAAGATAACCGTCAGTCGGCTTCTTTGTATGACATGATTCCGGCTGTTCCCCAGAACTCCAAGCCTTCCGGTGAATGGAACAAGGCTAAGATTATGGTTTACAAAGGCACAGTTGTCCATGGACAAAATGATGAGAATGTACTTGAGTATCACCTGTGGACAAAACAATGGACGGAAATGTTGCAGGCCAGCAAATTCAGCGAAGACAAATGGCCGTTGGCTTTCGAACTGCTGAATAACTGTGGTGGTGAAAACCACGAAGGATTTATCGGAATGCAGGATCACGGTGACGATGTTTGGTTCCGTAATATCCGCGTGAAGGTATTGGACTAATCACATAGATAACTCGAAATTCCGCAAGTGAATGAATTTATGTTTGTTTGCTTGTGGAATTTGAATCATTGTAAACTCCTGATATCTAATTATATGAAGACTCGAATTTGCTTATGTGTGTTAGCTGCTCTTCTGATGATTCCGGTTGCAGTGACGGCACAGACTAAGAAAACTAAGAAAGAAGTGGCTATTCAGCTCTATTCTGTTAGAGATATATTGAATAGGGTAGACAATAAGGACGGAAAATGTGATCCGGCTTATACTGCCATTCTCGCGAAATTGGCAAAAATGGGATATACCGGTGGTGTTGAAGCGGCTAATTATAATAATGGAAAATTTTATGATAGAACTCCCCGACAATTCAAGAAGGATGTCGAATCGGCCGGAATGAAAGTTTTGTCTTCGCATTGCACACGTGGATTGTCGAAAGAGGAACTGGCTTCCGGTGATTATTCAAAATCACTTGAATGGTGGAATCAGTGTATCGCCGACCATAAGGCAGCAGGAATGAAATATATCGTAGCTCCCTGGATGGATGTTCCTAAAACATTGAAGGATTTGGAAACTTATTGTGCTTATTACAATGAAATAGGTAAGCGCTGCAACCAACAAGGCTTGCGGTTTGGCTATCATAATCATGCGCATGAATTTCAGAAAGTGGAAGGTCAGGTGATGTATGATTACATGCTGGAACATACGAATCCTGAATATGTTTTCTTCCAAATGGATGTTTATTGGGTCGTTCGCGGACAAAAACAGTCCGGTAGATTACTTTTTAATAAGTATACCGGTAGGTTCAAGATATTTCCACATCAAAGATCATAGAGAAATCGGGCAAAAGTGGAATGGTCGGTTTTGATGCTATCTTTAAGAATGCAAAGACAGCGGGAGTTCAATATCTTGTTGCTGAGATAGAAAAATATAGTATGCCGGTAGAGGAAAGCGTAGAGGTGAGCCTTGATTATTTATTAAATGCTCCTTTTGTAGAGAAGTCCTATACTAAATAGCGTAATTACTTGGATTTAAGATATAAAAAAATCTGTGCATGCTTTCGCATGTCAGACTTTCAATTCTCTAGCAGTTTCTGAATTATTCAGCTACTGTTTCAGCTGCTACGCTATCAGTTGCCAATGTATCAGCTGCTGCTGCTGCTGCTTCTTCAGCTGCTGCTGCTTCTACTGCTGCGATTGAGTCAGCGATACGGATAGAATCTGCAGTTGCTTTTGCAGCGTCTGCTGCTTTGTTACCACAAGATGCGAATGATACAGCTACGATAGCTACTGCCATTAAAACTAATTTTTTCATTTTCTTTGCTTTTTAAAAACGTAATACAATCAATTGCTTTATTAAAACGCTGCAAAGGTATGTACTTTTTCAATATGTTGTTCTCTAAAAGCCAACTTTTTTTATGTTTTTTTTCGGAAGGTTGGTTAATACACCTTCGCTTTATGTTTTTAAAACATGCTAATCTATTGTAATACTGTTATATAGATATCTTTTGATACTCCGTTTCGGAGTCTTTTCAAATTCTGTAGGATATAGCTGGATTTTGCTGATTTTTTCATAAGCAGCCACACTGTTATTCAGATTCTTCAGATTTTCATCCATAATTGTTTTCAGATTATCCGGATTGTTCAACCCGAGAGAGTCCAATGCTTCGTAATCAGCATAAACCAGTGCTACCAATTTCTTGTTGTACTCGATAACAAGGCTTTCAAGGATAAAAGGCAGGTTGTTGAGTTTGGTTTCCAGTTCTTCGGGGAAGATGTTCTGCCCGCTTGAACTTAAAATCATTGTTTTCAATCGTCCGCGGATGAAGATATTTCCGCTGGCATCCATCGTGCCGAGGTCGCCGGTGCGCAGCCAGCCGTCTTCGGTGAATACTTCGTTTGTAGCTTCGGGATTCTTATAATATCCCACCATTACATTCTCGCCCCGGACTTGTATTTCTCCGGTTTCCGCTTCCGGGTTTTCCTTGTAAATGCGTGCCTCCATAATATCCAGAATCTTTCCGGAGGAGCCTAGAACGAACTCATTCCATGGAGCATAACTGATAAGGGGACCACACTCTGTCATTCCATAACCAATAGTAAAAGGGAATTTTATTTTGTAGAAAAATTCTTCCACTTCTTTGTCCATAGCTGCGCCGCCGATAATAATCTCTTTGAAACGGCCACCCAGCGCATCAATCAGTTTTTGCGTATCTGATTGTAGATTTGCGTATCAAGGAAGGGGATGTTGAGTGCCCACTTCATACCTTTCTTATTAATGAGCGGCTGAATGATGTTCTTGTATATTTTTTCGATGACTAATGGAACAGTGATAATCAAATTGGGTTTCACCTCCTCGAAGGCCTTCATAATGATTTTGGGAGAAGGGATTTTACCGAGCAAGGTGACATGGGTTCCGACTGCTGTCGCTGTCAGAAAAATCAAATGCACAGCCGTATGCATGAGCGAGCGGGAGGAAAGAAAGCACTTTATCTCCCTTTTTCAGTAACTCGGTCCGAATACCGAAAGTGACGTTTCCTGCCAGGTTGTTACCTGTCAGCATGACTCCTTTACTGAAACCGGTCGTTCCGGAAGTGTAGTTCAGGAGCATTACTTTATCGTTGGATAAAGTGGTATATTGTATATTTTCACGGCTGAATCCTTGCGGATAAGAAGAATGCATTTCTTTATCAAGATTCTTCAGGAATTTCTGTATGGTTTCTCCGTCCCGTTGGTAGAGACAACGGAAATCGGTTAATGAGAATACACCACGCAATCCGGTGAGTTTTTCTTCCTCCAGGTTATCCCAAATATTGTCACTGGTGAATAAGAAAGTTGATTCGGAATGGTTGACAATATGGTGAACATCGTTTGGAGAAAAGTCCTGTAAGATAGGGACAATAATTGCTCCGTATGTAATTGTTGCCATATAGGCGATGCACCAATGGGCATTATTTTTGCCGATAACGGAGATCTTATCTCCTCTTCGGAGGCTACAATGTTTGAATAACAGGTGTAAACGGGCGATTTCTTCGGCTACCTGACCATACGTATATTGGGTATTTTCTCCATAATCGGTGTAACAGGGCAAATCCCAATTCTCACGAAAACTGTTTTCGTATAGTTTAATGAAATTCTCTTTAATCATTGCACGTTTTTTAGTGAATTGTGCAAAAATAGGAATAAACTTTCGTATCCTAAAGTGTTTTACTAATAATAATGTGTAACTTTGCACGAAATATGTGTTTATAACAGCTTATGATAGATACCACTGTGTTTCAAAAATAAGACAGCCGTTTATTATACATTAGGCTGCAAATTGAATTTTTCAGAGACCTCAACTATCGGTAAAAGCTTGCGTGAAGCAGGGGTCAGAACTGCGCGTAAAGGAGAAAAAAGCAGATATTTGTGTGGTAAATACCTGTTCGGTGACGGAAATGGCGGACAAGAAGTGCCGGCAGGCCATTCATCGGTTGGTGAAACAACATCCCGGTGCTTTTGTGGTAGTGACCGGATGCTATGCGCAACTGAAACCCGGCGATGTGGCACAGATAAAAAGGAGTGGATGTCGTGTTGGGTGCTGAACAGAAAAGTGATTTGCTCCGGTATCTCGGCAACCTGCAAAAACATGAAGAAGGAGAGGCTTTTACTACTGCAACCAAAGATATCCGTTCATTTTCACCCTCGTGTTCCCGTGGAGACCGTACCCGCTTTTTCCTGAAAGTGCAGGATGGCTGTGATTATTTTGTTCGTATTGTACGATTCCTTTTTGCCCGTGGGCGTAGCCGTAACGGAACAATCGCTTCTATGGTGGAACAGGCTGGGCAAGCTGCTGCCGAAGGCGGAAAAGAAATTGTATTGACAGGTGTCAATATCGGAGATTTCGGTAAGACAACAGGAGAAACCTTTTTGATCTTGTAAAAGCATTGGATCAGGTTGAGGGCATAGAACGTTACCGTATATCTTCCATTGAGCCAAATCTGCTGACAGACGAAATTATTGAGTTCGTATCCCGCTCGCGTAATTTTATGCCTCATTTTCATATTCCGTTGCAATCCGGTAGCGATGAGGTGTTGAAGTTGATGCGTCGTCGTTATGATACCGCTCTTTTCGCATCGAAGGTGAAAAAAGATTAAGGAAGTGATGCCCGGATGCTTTTTATCGGTGTTGATGTGATTGTGGGTACTCGCGGCGAGACGGAGGAATACTTCGAGGAGGCTTATCAGTTCATTTCCGGATTGGATGTGACACAGTTGCATGTGTTCAGTTACTCCGAACGTCCGGGCACACAGGCTTTGAAGATAGATTATGTAGTTTCGCCGGAAGAAAAACATCAGCGTAGCCAGCGGCTGCTAGCGCTTTCGGATGAAAAGACGCAGGTCTTTTTACGCCCGACATATCGGGCAGACAATGTCGGTTTTAATGGAAAAATCAAAAGCGGGGACTCCGATGCATGGGTTTACGGAGAACTATATCCGTGTTGAAGTGGAAGCGGACAACTCATTGGATAATCAGGTAATCAATGTCCGTTTGGGAGATTTTAACGAAGATAAGACAGCACTTAAAGGTACAATTCTGATATAAGTATGAAATCGAGATTTATCTATTGGCTGGTATCCACTGGAATGTGGCTGTTTTCAGGCTCTTCCTTTTCGGGTTCTGTATATACTTTCGGATTTCAATTATCTGTTGATGTATTATGTGGGAAAATATCGCCGTAAGGTTGTCAGAGGAAACTTGACGAAGTCATTCCCGGAAAAGACTCCCGCTGAAAGGTTGCAGATAGAGCGTAAATTCTATCGTTATCTGTCGGATTATATGCTTGAAGACTTAAAACTTCTGCACATGTCGGCTGAAGATCTTTGCCAACGGATGATTTACAAGAATACGGAACAATATCTCGAACTGACGGAGAAGTATGGCGGGATTATTGTGATGATTCCGCATTATGCCAATTATGAGTGGTTGATCGGAATGGGAGCAATAATGAAGCCGGGAGATGTACCGGTACAGGTCTATACGCCATTAAGAGATAAATATCTGGATGAACTGTTTAAACGTATCCGTTCTCGTTTCGGGGGATACAATATTCCTAAGCATTCTACTGCACGGGAGATTATAAAGTTGAAACGTGAAGGAAAGAAAATGGTTGTCGGTTTGATAACCGACCAGTGGCCTAGTGGTAATGACAGGTATTGGACTACATTTTTAGGTCAGGAAACAGCTTTCTTGAATGGGGCGGAACGGATTGCCAAGATGATGAATTTCCCGGTCTTTTACTGTGAACTGACTAAAAACGCAGAGGATACTGTGAAGCGGAATTTAAATTGATGACGGAAACTCCTAAGAATACAGCCGAAGGAGAAATTACTGAAATGTTTGCCCGGTATCTGGAACAGACAATCCGTCGGGAGCCGGCTTATTGGCTGTGGTCGCATAAGCGTTGGAAAGCCTCCAGAGAAGAATGGGCGGACATCGTGGAACAGGAGAAAGAAAGGCTGAAAGAGAAGCAAAAAGCAATGAAAGTATCAGTAGTCATTTTGAATTGGAACGGGTGTGATATGCTTCGCACTTTTCTTCCGTCGGTAGTCCGGTATTCGAAAGGAGAGGGGGTAGAGGTTTGTGTGGCTGATAATGGTTCTACGGACGCTTCGGTGGAGATGCTCCGACAGGATTTTCCTTCGGTTAGGGTGATTCTATTGGATCAGAACCATGGTTTTGCAGACGGATACAACTTGGCTTTGCAGCAGGTGGAAGCCGACTATGTTGTTCTTTTAAATTCGGATGTTGAAAGTAACGGAACATTGGTTGGAACCGATGATTGCGTATCTTGATATTCATCCGGAAGTTGCTGCCTGCCAACCGAAAATACGGAGCTGGCGGCAAAAAGATCATTTTGAATATGCCGGGGCGGCAGGTGGCTTTCTGGATAAATATGGTTATCCCTTTTGTCGTGGACGTATAATGGGAGTGGTTGAGAAGGATGAAGGCCAGTATGATAAGGTCATTCCGTCTTTTGGGCAACAGGCGCGGCTTTGGTTATTCGTCGTTCCGATTATAAGGAAGTGGGCGGACTGGACGGACGTTTCTTTGCGCACATGGAAGAAATTGATTTGTGCTGGAGGTTACGCTCTCGTGGACGGGAGATTGTTTGTGTCCCTCAAAGTAAGGTCTATCATGTAGGTGGGGCTACACTTAAAAAAGAGAACCCCCGAAAGACCTTTCTTAATTTCCGTAATAACCTTGTCATGTTGTATAAAAATCTCCCGGCAGAGGAGTTAAATAAAGTGATGCGTATCCGGGCTTGCCTGGACTATGTGGCGGCATTTGTTTTTTTGCTGAAAGGCGATTGGGATAATGCTTGTGCCGTGATGCGTGCAAGGAAAGAATATAAGCAGATTCGTCCTTCATTTTCTTCTTCCCGTGAAGAAAATATGAGAAAAAAAAGGTTGGATCTGATACCTGAACGGACAAAAAATAGTATCTTGTGGCAGTTTTATGTGAGAGGATGCAAACGATTCTCTCAATTGTCGGACTTAAAAGGATAACGAAATGGAATCAAAAGTTAGAAAAGGTATCGGGCTGGTAGCACATGATGCCATGAAGAAAGATCTCATCGAATGGGTATTATGGAATTCAGAACTATTAATGGGAAATAAATTCTATTGTACAGGTACTACCGGTACCTTAATATTGAAAGCACTGAAGGAGAAACATCCGGATGAGGAATGGGATTTTACGATTCTAAAATCCGGTCCTTTGGGCGGTGACCAGCAGATGGGATCGCGTATTGTGGACGGTCAGATTGATTATCTTTTTTCTTTTTCACTGACCCTATGACACTGCAACCGCATGATACGGATGTAAAAGCATTAACCCGTCTGGCAGGTGTGGAAAACATAGTTTTCTGCTGTAACCGTTCGACGGCTGACCATATAATCTCCAGCCCTTTATTTATGGATCTGATTATGAACGTATTCATCCCGACTATTCCGGTTATACGAAACGTTTCGAGAATAAGCCTGTCGTGACGGAGGCTGTGGAATCTGTGAATAGAAGAAAGAAGAAGAAATAGAAACTTCCGGAAGATTAATTGCAGAAAGAATATAATTTGTAGGGTATCCCAAGCCTGGATACCCTTTTATTTTCTACTACAATACAACTCAATGCCTGCGGCATCAATGTCTGCTCCCATAGGTGGATTCCGCTTAGAAAGGCGAAGCTCCACTTCCTCAATATCAGGAAATGTCTCGAAAAGTTTTTGTACGATTCTGCCACCGGCATGTTCCAGCAATTTGGAAGGAATCGCCATTTCGGTTTTTATCACATTATGTACTTCGGCGTAGTTGACTGTATCTGCCACTTCATCCGTTTGTGCGGCTTTGCTGATATCTACTTTGAGTTTCAGGTCAATGACATACTCATTTCCGATAAGATTCTCTTGTGGTGCTACTCCGTGGTAGGCGTAGCAACGGATATCTTTTAAAAAAATAGTACTGTTGTTTATCTTCATGTTATTCTTGGTATCTCCCATTATTTTAGTCTTATTTTTGGGGAGCTCTCCCTGTATATTTGATAAGTTCGCCTATCTTCTTATTAAGTTCTTTAGCCTTCATTAGTTGTTCCAATGTGAGATGCATTCGATATCGCCAGTAATTTCTCGGGTTCGACGGTACGTTGATCCGTTCTTCCTGCACACTGGGATTTCACCATTTTCCGTCAATCGACAACCAGTCTTGCAGGGAAAGAATACAGAGAATTGAGTTACTGTTGAGATGGTTACGTACCACCTCCTCGCATAGTTCGGGGGTTGCAACAGTTGGAGCAATACCATAATGTCCCAAAATCGTATTATAATAACGTTGGGTCTGTTGGTAATCTTCTTCCCACCAGCCACGTAAAGTGGACATATCGTGAGTAGAGATCGTGCAGACAGACCGGTATGGATATTCGCTCAGATGTCCGAACTCGTGCAACGGATTCTTAGGCATTCGCTGAATCTCCAGGCTAAGGATGCGTAAGTCGTTCATTACCGATGCAACGCAATCGGGAATCATTCCCAAGTCTTCTCCGCAAACTAACATACGGGTGGATTGTGTCAGTTGTGGTAACTTCTTCATTGCCTGTTGCTGCCAGAATGCATTGTGCCGGTGATAATAATACTGGTCATAGAGCTTGTTAAAAGCATTCTTTTCTACCTCACTCAATGAACGGAAAATAAAGTCGCGCTGTACTCCGATGCGGGGATGATATTTTCCTTCCTCTTTCTTTTGTCCGGAACAAACAGTACGTTGCTAATTAAAGAATAAAGTCCTTCCCGAATCCAAATACTGTCTTCATCTTTTCTGTCGGAAAAGAAATTTTCCACTTCCCGTTGAGTCTCAAATCCCGGTTTCATGTGGTAGATACCGGATACATCAGTTGTTTGAAGAAAGTTCTGTTTCACGAATTCGGTATGCGGTCCGAACACTTGCCCGAGGAAAGACTCATGGATATAAGGAAGCAGATATTCGTCACGGAATGTAAAACCGAAACTCTCAATTTCTTCCCGGCTCATAGGGAGAGAAGGGGTAAATTGTCCTAATAAGCCGTGTACAGCGTGCATCGGGATTTCCCAAATACGGAAGAAACCAAGAATATGGTCACTCCGGTATGCATCGAAGTATTCCGCCATTTTTTGGAAACGTCTCATCCACCAGCGGTAACCGTCCTCTTCCATGATATCCCAGTTGTAGGTAGGAAATCCCCAATTTTGTCCGTTTACAGAGAAGTCGTCGGGAGGGGCGCCCGCTTGTCCGTTGAGGTTGAAATAATAAGGCTCCGTCCAGGCTTCCACACTATTCCGGCTGATACCGATAGGGATATCTCCTTTCAGTGCGACACCTTGCTCGCGGGCATATTGGGTAGCGGCCAATAACTGCAAATGCAGATGATACTGAATATAAAAATAAAGGGCGATATGCGGATAATCTGCCGTCTCCGGCTGGCACATCTTTTCTATCTCCTTTGCATGGTAAGTAGAATATTTAGGCCATTCACGGAAATTCGGTGTTTTGTAGGCATCCCGTAAATAACTGAAAACAGCATACGGTTGCAACCATTCTTTATTGGCATCGAAAAACTCTTTGAAACCTTTGGAAGATAATGTCTTTTCTCCGTCCTGCCGGAATAATAGGCGGTAATACTCCCATTTGGTTTGGTTGACTGCTTCATAGTCAATGGCCGGCAGACTGTTCAATTCTTTTTGTTTTTTGTTGAACCTTGCTACCGCTTCTTTGTCTTTGAGCGTTCCCATTTGCCTTATATCCGCGTACATCGGGTGAAAAGCATAAATAGAAATACTATTATAAGGATAAGAATCAGTCCATGCGTGTGTCATTGTTGTGTCATTGACCGGCAGAATCTGTATCACCTTCTGATGAGTAGATACAGCCCAGTCAACCAACCGTTTCAGATCACCGAAATCCCCGACTCCGAAGCTCTTTTCTGATTTTAAGGAAAATACGGGTATAGCCATACCTGCTCCTTTCCATGCAGGAATATCGAAATAGACATACCGGTCGGAGATTACTAGTGTCTCGTTGGTCTTTAATTCCGGATCGGCTAAATACCGGTTAGGATTCTTCTCCCAACAATCCGCTTTCTTTTCCTGTTTGTTATAGAGGATAAACTTATATTCCAGCGGGAACTTCAGTTTACTTGCATCCAGTTCTATCTGCCATTCCGGAAAGTTTGCATCACTCATGAGGACGGCCTTCTCCGGATTCCAGTTGCCTAATGCCTTTTGATTGCCGCAGATTGCCAGGCAGTAATCCTTGTTGATACGTGGAGCATAAGCCTTGATAACCAGCCCTTTTTTGTAACTTTGCGGAATTTCTTCCCTTTCAGGATGTGCCAGCAGGGCTTCTGTAAAAGCAGAACTGTAAAAGCATAATTGCTCGGGAATATTCTTCCAACAGTCATTGATTCTATATTTCTTCTTGGAGGTACCGGACAGGGGAAAAGACATCGGGAAAAACTGTCCCATTCTTTGCGGGTCACAATTCCGTTCTGTTCTATCTGGTAATTGTAATGAATTGTCAATCCTTCGTTGGGAACTTCGAATTCCAGTTCTGCCGTCCAGTAGATACCGTCTGTGGTATGCAAAGGGACAGATTCCGGAGACAGCCCGGCAATTCTGACCTCTTCTCCCCAGTTGGTGCGATATTCGATATTAAATGATACAGTCATATATATTAGATTTTGATTGGATACTAATGACTATGCAAGTATAAGACATTTTTTTGGATAAAAAATAAAAGGAGCCGCACCGGACTCCTTTTAATCTTTTGTTTATATATTAATTAACATACAAGTATGTTTATCCGCATCTGGAAGCACCACAAGTGGTACAGATCAGACAGCCTTCCTGATAAACCAAAGTTTCGTTGCCGCAGTTCGGACATTTCTTCCCTTTGGCTTCCGTTCCGTCCTGGATATATTTCTTCAATGCACGTTCCACACCATTTTTCCAGGTATTGATACTTTCGCTGTTCAACTGGAGCGAACCGACCAGCTTGATTACTTGTTCAATCGGCATCCGGTAGCGGAGTACGCCGGAAATCAATTTGGCATAATTCCAATATTCTTTGTTGAACTTTTCGGACAACCCTTCAATAGTAGTCTTATATCCGCGTTTGTTTTCAAACTGGAAGTCATAACGTTTTGTTCCATCTTCGTCTACATTCTTGATGATACGCCCGCAAGTCACACTCTTAGGCAACAAGATACCTTCGTCATCATCCTGCAAACCGGTAAAGATCTCATAAGGATGTCCGTCCAACAATCCGACAAATGCCACCCATTTTTCCTTGTTGTTCTGGAAACGGACAACGTCAGCTTCCAAAACTTTCGGGCGTACCTCTACTACCGTAGGCGGTTTGCAAGGAGGAAGTTCGGCTTTCTTTTCCGATTTGGTTGAAATCAAGACTCCCGAACGTGAACCGTCGCGATATACCGTACAGCCTTTGCAACCGGATTTCCATGCTTCTACATATAACCGGTTCACTAAATCTTCGTCTACATCGTTCGGCAGATTGATAGTTACACTGATAGAGTGGTCAACCCATTTCTGGATTCTTCCCTGCATCTTCACTTTCATCAACCAGTCTACGTCATTGGAGGTAGCTTTATAGTAAGGTGATTTGGCAACCAGTTCGTCAATTTCTTCCTGTGTATAGCGTCTGGCAGGATCATAACCGTTCGCTTCCATCCATGTAACAAACTTATGGTGGAATACAATGTATTCCTCGAATGCGTCTCCTGTTTCATCAACGAAATCCACATGTACATTGGTGTCATTCGGGTTGACCTTTCTTCTACGTTTGTAAACAGGCAGGAATACAGGCTCGATACCTGAAGTGGTCTGCGTCATCAAACTGGTTGTACCGGTAGGAGCGATAGTCAGACACGCAATGTTACGGCGACCGTATTTCTTCATTTCTGCATATAGCTCCGGATCAGCTTCGGCAAGGCGTTTGATGAACGGATTATTCTGTTCGCGTTCGTTATTGTAGATTTCAAAAAGCACCGCGCTCTTTTTGCCATTTCGACAGAAGAACGATAGGCACCCAAAGCCACTGTCTTATGTACTTTCTCAGAGAACTCTGTTGCTTCTTCCGTACCATAACGCAATCCTAAAGCAGCAAGCATATCGCCTTCCGCAGTGATACCTACACCCGTACGACGGCCTTGAGCGCTCTTCTTGTAGATTTTTTCCCACAAGTACACGTTCGGCACGTTTCACTTCTTCGTTTTCCGGATCTTCATCAATCTTCTTCATGATACGCTCGATTTTCTCCAGTTCGAGGTCGATAATATCATCCATGATGCGCTGAGCCAGAGCCACGTGCTTCTTGAATAAATCAAAATCAAAATATGCGTCCGGCTTGAACGGATTCACTACATAAGAATATAGATTGATAGCCAGCAATCGGCAAGAATCGTAAGGACACAATGGTATTTCACCGCAGGGATTAGTAGATACTGTCTTGTAACCCAGATCAGCATAACAATCGGGCACAGATTCACGGATAATCGTATCCCAGAACAATACACCCGGTTCTGCTGATTTCCATGCATTATGTACGATCTTCTTCCATAGGGTAGAAGCGTCGATTTCTTTTTGTGAATGCAGGATTGGCAGCGTCAATGGGATATTGCTGTATATAAGGTTTCCCTTCAACGGCAGCCTGCATGAAAGCATCGTCCAGTTTAACTGATACATTTGCTCCGGTAACCTTTCCTTCCGTCATTTTTGCATCAATGAATGCTTCGGAATCCGGATGTTTGATAGACACACTTAACATCAACGCGCCACGACGTCCGTCCTGGGCAACTTCGCGGGTAGAGTTGGAAAAACGCTCCATGAACGGAACAAGGCCGGTAGAAGTAAGAGCCGAGTTTTTAACGGGAGAACCTTTCGGGCGGATGTGAGACAGGTCGTGACCTACGCCACCACGTCTTTTCATCAATTGTACTTGTTCTTCGTCGATTTTGATGATAGCACCATAAGAGTCTGCGGCGCCGTCCACTCCGATTACGAAGCAGTTGGATAATGAAGCCACCTGATAATCATTACCGATGCCTGTCATCGGGCTGCCTTGGGGAACGATATATTTGAAATGATCCAATAGATCATATAGTTCCTTTGCAGTCAGGCCGTTCGGGTACTTAGATTCGATACGTGCCACTTCATTTGCAATTCTCCAATGCATATCTTCCGGAGACTTTTCGTAAATATTTCCGAAAGAGTCCTTGACTGCGTATTTGTTTACCCAAACCCTGGCAGCAAGCTCATCGCCTTGAAAATATCGTAAAGATTCTTCATAGGCTTCATCATAAGAATAAATTTGTTTTTCCACGATGTTATGTGTCTTAGATTTTATTTTTAATAAGTAATGTGTAGAAGTTTACTTATCACTAACAAATGTGGTTGCAAAGCTAAGAATGTTTTTTCATCTATCAAAATAAAAATGAAATAATTTATTAACAGGTTGCAAGTTTTCCATTTGTTATTGCTAAGTAATTGATAAACAATGAAATCGCAGAAAGGTTTAAAGGTTAAAGTTTTCCAAAAAGAAAACTATTCTTTTTCTGTCGATATAGCGGAATGAATTTTTCTTTTTATATCTTTGCAAAAAAAATATATGTTTGAAACCGTAAAGAACAGAAGAACTATTCGGAAATATCTACCAAAAGATATCGCTCCCGATTTGTTAAATGATTTGCTTGAAACCTCTTTCCGTGCTTCTACAATGGGAGGAATGCAACTTTATAGTGTAATTGTCACGCGTGATACAGAAATGAAGGAGAAACTTTCGCCTGCACATTTTAACCAGCCAATGGTAAAAAATGCACCGGTCGTGCTTACTTTTTGTGCCGATTTCCGTCGTTTTTGTAAGTGGTGCGAACAACGAAAAGCTGTACCGGGCTATGACAATTTAATGTCTTTTATGAATGCCGCCATGGATACTTTGCTTGTTGCCCAGACCTTCTGTACGTTGGCAGAGGAAGCCGGACTGGGAATCTGCTATTTGGGAACAACTACTTATAATCCGCAGATGATTATTGATACTCTGCAACTTCCGGAGCCTGGTATTCCCTCTCACAACTATAACGGTAGGCTACCCGGACAGTATCCCTGCACAAGTTGACCGTTTACCTTTGGAAGCGGCTGTACATCAGGAAACCTATCATGACTACACATCCGAAGATATTGATAAACTGTATGCCTATAAGGAATCGTTGCCTGAAAATAAACAATTCATCGAAGAGAATCAGAAAGAAACGCTTGCTCAGGTTTTTACAGACATACGTTATACAAAGAAAGATAATGAATTTATGTCCGATAACTTGTTGAAAGTACTTCGTCAACAAGGTTTTTTGAAATAAGTACTTGAAATAAACAGCAGGTATCAAGTATTATCGCAGTTACATTTGCTTTATATGCACACGCATGGATAATACTTAATACCTGCTATTTTTATCGTTGATTTAGTTTCTCTTCTTCAGCAGTGATTCAATTTCCTGTACTTCTGCATGAAAGCTCTTGTCTACTTCCAGTTGACCTTTTACTGTTTTGCAGGCATGCAGTACTGTTGCATGGTCTTTGTTACCAATGAATTTGCCTATCTTGGATGTTGAAAAGTCTGTGTGATTTTTTAGCCAGGTACATGGCAATCTGGCGTGCCTGAACCACTTCTCTTTTTCTGGATTTCGTATGTATAGCAGACGGTTCCAAGTCGAAATGCTTGCATACGACTTTAAGAATATCGTCAATTGTTACAGCTTTTGTTTCGTTGTGAACTACGCCGTGTACAATATGTTGGGCTAAATCCAGGTCTATTTCCTTGTTGAAAATGGTAGAACGTGCCATAATCGCAATAACGATACCTTCCAGATCGCGTACGCTCTCATTCACATTTTCAGCAATATAATCAATCACTTCCGGTGGGAATTGCAATCCGTCGCGGTGTATCTTATTACGTAGGATATTTTTTGCGAAGTTCTACGGTCGGCTTTTCGAGTTCGGCTACCATACCCCATTTGAAACGGGTCAACAGACGTTCTTCGATACCTTGCAGCAACACTGGAGCGCGGTCGGAAGTCAGAATGAGCTGCTTGCCGTTCTGATGCAGATGATTGAAGATATGGAAGAAGTTGTTCTGAGTTTTGGTAACTCCGGCAAACTCCTGAATATCATCAATGATAAGTACATCAATAGTCTGGTAGAAGTTGATAAAGTCGTTGGTCGTGTTGTTACGTACTGAGTCTGTATATTGAACCTGAAATAAATGCGCCGAAACATATAAAACTCTTTTTTCGGGATATATTTCTTTGATTTTCGTGCCGATTGCGTTTGCAAGGTGCGTTTTTTTTCCTACCCGGAGCTCCGTAGAGAAATAACGGGTTGAAAGCGGTACCTCCCGGTTTTTGTGCTACGGCTTCGGCAACGCTTCTTGACAGTTTGTTGCTGTATCCTTCGATGAAGTTCTCAAAGTTATAGTTGGGGTTCAAGTGTGGATCCAAATCCTGAACAGCAGGAGCTTGCAGGAAATTGGGTGCTTTGTTGGCACCAAATATACTTTTGGGAGTAACAGCGGTAGAACGATTGCTTGCTTCGAGATTCACGGTTTGATTCGGAATCGAAGTCTTGTCGACCATGACGTTATACATCAACTTGGTGCCTTCGCCAATGACCTTATATAATGTCTTGCGGATTAGATCTACGAATCTCTCCTCCAGAATTTCATAGAAAAACTGGCTCGGGATCTGCAAGATCAATGTTTTGTCCTCATATTTTAATGGAACAATCGGGGCAAACCAAGTATTATATGTCGTCTCGGGAACATTGTCTTTAATTACCTCGAGACAGCGGTTCCAAAGTACGGCATGATTTGATTCAATCATAGTAACTTTTAATACATTTATTAATTAAGCGAAACTTCTACGTTTGCAAAATTGGGAATCTTATTTGGAAAAAACAAATCTATTTTTTCTTGTTTTTTTCGTGAAAACAATAATGTGTTTACTTTCAGTGACTTATACATTTCTATAAAAAACATGATGCCTCTGAAGGCTATTGCATTTTTTATAAGTATCTGTATAATAGCTTTTTATATCCCTGAATTATGTAGCTTTTCTTTCATTTATCTGTTTGTACGGGAATATTATTTCGGTTTGTAGATAGACTTTTGCAGAGTGATCCACATTCTTTTTACGCTCTCTCGTTATTTAGATAAAATCTATATAACGATGAAAACTTACTTATCTTTTTTACCGAATAATGAGAAGTGAACATAACGCTTCGGATGTGCTTTCAGGTCTTCAAGCAAACTGGCGGCATTCTCTGTCGTTGCGTTCAGATTATTGTATAATGACGGATCGTTGAAAAGCAACCCAAGCGTGTTGTCTTTGCTGTTCAATTTCTCTGTAAGTATTTTTACGTTAGCCAAAGTTTCGTCTATTTTTTTGAAAGTAGCTGCATAATCTATTTCCTTTAAATTACCGCTAATGGCTATGAAGTTGTCTCCGATTGTATTAAGTTTCCCGGTGAGCTGGGGGATGTCTTTGCTCATTAGTCCTTTCATCTGTGAGCTGACTACTGCGAGGTTGGCGGTGGTAGTCTCCACTGAATGCAGGGTGGCGGGGATGCTCTTGTCTCCCAGAATATTGTTCAGGGAGATCAGGATTGAATCCAGCTTGGGCAACATTTCCTGCACTTTAGGCATGAGCTGTGCCACGCTTTCCATCATTCCGTTATTCAGTTTGCCGGGAATCGTATCTCCTACGGCATATTTTTCGCGCGGATTGTTGGCGAGAAGGATGTTCATGCGTACACCTCCCATTAACTCGGATACCAGTTCGGCGCTACTTCCTTTTGGGGATACGCAGTTCCGTATCCAGTTCAACTTCGACGATCACATTTCCCGGGTTCACGTAGTCATAATAGATGTCACGTACAATACCTACGCGGACACCGTCTGCAAATACCGGACTTGATTTGGTCAGTCCGTTTACGTTTTGAAATTTGGCATAGAAATAACTGGAAGGCTGGAACATGTGTATACCTTTCAGCCAATTAATTCCATAAATCAGTACGCATAGTGCTATTATACCTGCAATACCTATTCTGACTTCTTTTGTAATGTACTTCATTTTATATTTTTATTTATTTTTTCTTTTCTTGAATTCAGTGATCGCTTCGTTGACGTTCATTTTCTCGCCGTTCCGGAAAGCGATGATAAAGGCATCCTTGAATTGTGCCGTGATGCTACGTTTCGTACGCAATACCTTATTATAGTCGGCAGAGGCACCATACGTATATTTATAGATTCCTTTTTTCTTTATAATAGTCCACTCCTTTCAGTCCTTTCAACCTTTTGTCATTTTTAGTGAGAGGCTTGGAAGAGGTGAGTATCTGTATCTTAAACGTAATTTCACTGTCATTGGTTGCACTTTCTACTACAATAGGACGTTTGGACGTTGTTTTCGCTGTTACGGCAGGCTGGGGAGAAGCTTTGTGCGATTACCGGAGCATTTTTTTCTCCTCCTGTTCTTCGGCAGGAATAATCGTCTTGCTGACTCCTGTCAGGCGCAGTTCATGTTTCTCTTGTAATTCAGAAAAGCACGGTAAATTCCGTTCGCCATTGTATTGGCACCTGCTTCCGAGTTCAGGTAACGCGTTCTTCCTCGGGAGTGGAGATAAATCCTAGTTCCACCAGAATGCTGGGCATGGCGCTTGCTTTTAATACAAGGAATCCGGCTTGGTGCACGCCCCGGTCCACTCGTTTGCAAGTATGTCGGAATTGTTTCTGTACCAGTGAAGCCAGATGCACGCTCTGCTCCATATATTTATCCTGCATAAATTCGAATATGATATAAGATTCTGCAGAATTCGGATTAAAACCGGCATATCTTGTTTCGTAGTCGCTTTCGTAGAGAATTACGGCATTCTCTCGTTTGGCAACTTCCAGGTTGGCTTCTGATTTTGGCCAGACCCAGGGTCCAGGTAGAAGCACCTTTTGCTGTACGGTTGTTTGCCAGTGCGTTGGTGTGAATGGAGATGAAAAAGATCGGCTTTCGCGTTGTTTGCGATTTCCGCCCGTCGTGCCAGAGGAATGAACACATCTTTGCTGCGCGTATAAATCAGTTTGACATCATCACAGTTCTTTTTTATCAGATTTCCTACTTTCAGGGCAACGTTCAGGTTGATATTCTTCTCTTTAGAGATTTTGCCGATAGCTCTCCCGGGTCGTGTCCGCCGTGTCCGGCATCAATGACTACGACAAAATCTTTCCCCCATAAACGGTTGGTGCATGAGGACAGGAAAAGTAGCCAGAGGCAAATGCATATATATAATATGTATGGTCTATTCAGTTTCATATCTGTAATACGCTGCAAATGTAGTAGAATTTTGTAGAAAACTCATTATTTGCCATTAAGTTTTGTGTTTTTTTCGGTTTAAAGGTAGCTTTTTTCTCCTGAAATCTCCGTTACTTTGCACCCCGAAGTTAAAATGTATGCCGATGCTTAAGTTTTTTAAAGAATTGGACATTACCTATCGCTATGTTGGTAGGCGCTGTGGGGTATCCTTTGTTCATCAGTCTATCTTTCCTGACTCCTTATCTCATATTCACGATGCTGCTGCTCACTTTTTGTAAAGTATCTCCGCATGATTTGAAACCAAAGCCACTTCATGCATGGCTGTTGTTGATCCAAATTGCGGGGGCGCTGGCTGCTTACTTGCTGCTTTATCGTTTCAATAAAATTGTGGCGGAAGGGGTCATGGTTTGCATTATCTGCCCTACGGCTACTGCTGCGGCAGTGATTACTTCCAAATTGGGAGGGAGTGCGGCGAGTCTGACTACTTACACATTGCTAGGGAATATTGGAGCAGCTATTGCCGTCCCTATTTTTTTTCCTTTGGTGGAAGTACATCCCGATGTTAGTTTTTGGGGAGCATTCTTTGTTATATTGAGTAAAGTATTTCCATTATTGATCTGTCCTTTTCTGGCTGCGTGGCTGTTGAGCAAATGTCTGCCGAAAGTGCATCAGAAAGGCTGTTGGGCTATCATGAACTTGCTTTCTATTTGTGGGCAGTCTCTCTGGCTATTGTTACAGCCCAAACGTTGTATTCGCTGTTGAATGACCCTGCGGACGGCTTTACCGAAATAATGATTGCAGTCGGGGCTTTGGTTGCTTGTTGTTTGCAGTTTTTCTTAGGGAAAACAATCGGCTCTGTCTATAATGACCGTATCAGTGGCGGTCAGGCATTGGGGCAGAAGAATACGATTCTGGCTATTTGGATGGCACATACCTATCTCAATCCGTTGTCTTCTGTTGCTCCGGGATCGTATGTGCTGTGGCAAAATATTATTAATTCGTGGCAACTGTGGAAGAAGAGAAAGAAGGAAATGGAATAATGATTGCAGTACATTGTAGTTGTATCGGTGAATAACTGATATTTAGGAGCTACTGTCACGATTTTCGCCGCTATTTTCCAACTGTACCGTTTCTTAAGGCAAAAAATAACTTTCATGACTCTCATCCTTTTTGCTAATATGCTGGTATACTGATAAATAAGTATGATAGATCATTCCGAACTCCGGTATCTATCATACTTTCTTCATGAAAAATGAGCATCTGTCATTCCTGTTTTACTGCTTTTATTGCTTAATCTTTCCCAGTATTTGCCCGCACATAAATTATATGGCTACCGCTTCCAATGGTGTCGAGTACCCCTTCTTTCACCCAACCGTTCAACTCATTCAGTGCTTTGTTCTTCAGGAGTCCCGTCAGTTGTGTATATTCCTTGCGTCGTATCATCGGACGTTCATCCAGAAATTTCTCCAACCTGCGACGACGTTCTTCCACCGGAATTTCGGCAGAATGTGCAAATCCCGACTTCGCTTTTTCTACAAATCCGCGAACCTTCTTTCGGAAAGAAGATGAAGGACGAAAATTTACATTGTCGAAATAGATGGACTGCGCATGTATCTCTTTGGCATCCATTACCGGACGTGCTTTCAACTTGGCTGAAAAATATCCGAGGTCGCCCAATTGAACGTGATAACCACTGATTAAATATTCAGATATTTTATTTTCAATAGCCAGCTGAACTCCTTCGATGTCTGCCGGGGTAAAACTGGAAGCCTGGGCGATCTCTTTTACAATGCGTTGAAAGTCGATAGTCCCGTTCGATACGATGCGGGGATACAACGGCTGTTTATCTTCATCTTCTTTTGAAGACGGCTTTTTACGAAAATCATACTTTGCGTACATCTCTTTTCTTTTATTGGTTAATGTGGGTGAAATGCCTTTCCAAAGGCGCTCTAATGCTTGTTTTGCAGTAAGATAACCTACCTCTGCTGCCTGAATAATCAGCTTGGAGCAGCTGCTTTTTTCGGGCACACATTTGTGGGCTGTACAGCCCGCGAATGTAAACTGCACAGCCCGCATACATGGGCTGTACGGCACACGTATGCGGGCTGAAGTCTTACTGCCTGCAAAGATACATTATCCCGGCTTTATTTGCAAATTTAGTAAGTATTATTTCTGTAAAATAAAGCCGTATGATGCGGCAAATAAAGATACGGAAATTTGTTTGGACGAAGTGCTTGTTGTATCTTTGTATAGTTATAGTGCAGCTTTCCCTTTTACTAGAATGAATAATAAAAAAAGATGAAAATAACATTAGTCAGAGACGATGGCAAGGTAAATACCTTACGGACGTTGAAAATAGAGCTCCTTCTGGAGCAGATGAAAACGGAAGTCAAGGCGCAACCTGTCTCCAAAATGAGGGGAAGCTTTGAGATATACTCTTCCGGGAAATTCGATTGAAGGGGTGCGTAAGGTTCCCAAAGTGATTCCTGCCGCGCTTTTGTCCGTAAAGAAGGAGTGATGACTTTGAACGAATATAACGGCGTAGTGATGATGGAAGTCAATCATCTTTCGGGAAGGACGGAAGCCGACGAGATAAAGGAATTAGTCAAAGAGTTTCCGCAAACGTTCCTCGCTTTCACAGGCTCCTCCGGTAAATCTGTCAAAATATGGGTACGGTTCACTTATCCGGACGATCGCTTGCCGGTCTCACGCGAGCAGGTAGAGCTTTTTCATGCGCATGCTTATCAGACGGCCGTGAAATATTATCAGCCGCAACTGCCTTTTGATATTGAACTGAAAGAACCGTTGCTCGAACAATATTGTCGGTTGACGTACGATCCCGAACTTTATTTCAATCCGGAAGCGATGCCCATTTATATGAAACAGCCCGTCAGCCTTCCCTCCGAAACGGCTTTCATCAGGCGAACGCGGGAAACCGATTCTCCTTTGCAACGAATGGCGCCCGGATATGAGAACTATGAAGCGTTGTCGGTGCTTTTCTCCGCTGCATTCAACAGAGCGCTTGAGGAACTGGACGGATATCGGGAGGGAGACGATATACAACCGTTGCTGGTGTGTCTGGCGGAGCATTGCTTCCGGGCGGGTATTCCCGAAGAAGATACCGTGCGGTGGACGAAGGCGCATTACAGGCTCCCTTCGGACGAGTTGCTGATTCGCGAAACGGTGAAAAGTGTATACCGGACCGCCAAAGGATTCGGAAAGAAGAGCAGTTTGACGGCCGAAAGCTTTTCGCCATGCAGATGGATGAATTTATGAAGCGTCGTTATGAATTCCGATACAATGCGTTGACCACGGAGGTGGAATATCGCGAACGGCATAGTTTCAACTTCTATTTTCGCCCGGTAGACAAGCGGGTATTGGCGAGTATTACGATGAACGCCATGTGTGAAGGAGTGAAAATGTGGGACAGGGATGTCATCCGTTATTTGGATTCCGACCATGTGCCTATCTATCATCCTGTGGAGGATTTCTTGTACCACTTGCCTCGCTGGGATGGTAAAGACCGGATTCTGGAACTGGCTAACCGCGTTCCCTGTGATAATCCGCACTGGGCACCGTTGTTCCGGCGATGGTTTCTGAGCATGACTGCCCATTGGATAGGGATGGATAAAAAGACATGCGAACAGCACTTCGCCTTTGCTGATTGGCCCGCAGGCATACCGGAAGTCCACTTTTTGCAGAATGCTTCTTCCTCCTGCTTTACAGGCGTACTATACGGACAGCATTGATTTCAGTCGGAAGCGGGATGCGGAGTTGTATCTGAATCGCTTTTTGCTTATTAATATGGATGAATTCGACCAGATAAGTCCCACCCAGCAGGCTTTTCTGAAGCATATTCTGCAAAAAGCGGTGGTGAACACGCGCCGTCCGAATGCTTCGGCGGTGGAAGAACTTCGTCGGTATGCTTCGTTCATCGCTACAAGCAATCATCGGGATTTGTTGACGGATACTTCCGGTAGCCGTCGTTTCATCGGCATTTATATGACGGGAGGCATAGATGTGTCGCGTCCTATTGATTATGAACAATTGTATGCACAGGCGTTGGAACTGCTTTATCATAACGAACGTTATTGGTTTGACTCCGAAGAAGAGGCTATCATGACGGAAAGCAATCGTGAGTTTGAACAATCACCAGCTATTGAACAGCTATTTATGGTTTATTATCGTGGGGCAGAAGAAGAGGAGGAAGGTGAATGGCTGTTGGCTATCGACATCCTGCGACGGATTCAGAAAGCAAGTAAGATGACATTCTCTGCCAGACAGGCTTCTTATTTCGGACGTATCTTGCAACGGCTTGGGGTGAAATCCAGACGGAAAACGTATGGTACGTATTATCATGTCGTACCTTTGGAGGTAAAATAGATACTTCATTTTAATAGTATAAGTATGATAGATACCGGAGATAATAGTTATCTATCATACTTATAGCTTTAGTTATAAGGGATTTATGAAAAAGAATGAAAGTATGATACTTGTTTTTACTCATAAAGAAGATATTTGTTTCTCATCTTCTTGTAATCCTGTAACTCCCTTTTGCCAACTATTCCGGATAGTCTCTTCCGAATCGCCTCTGAGGATAGCTTTGCGTACACTATCCGTGCCCATGAGCAAGTCAAACCACCGGGCACGGGAGAAGAAAGCGGCACCTTCGCCGGATAAACGGTAGAAATGCAGGAAATAGCGGAGTGTAAATCCGTTCACATCGTCTGCGTTCCGGAGGTCTTCGCCATAGCAGACTACATTTTTTTTGTGCATAGGATTCTTGTCAAAACCGGGGAGAGAGCGGGGAGTGAAAGTAAAATCTCCGTATTTCTTGTTGGGTGCGCCCAATACTTGGAAAGGAAATGTCGTTCCCCGCCCTACGCTGACGCGGGTAGCCTCAAACGGGCAGAGTGACGCATACAGGCGAATGGACTGATCGTTCGGCAGGTTGGGAGAGGGCTTTATGGGAAGCGAATAGGGTTCTCCGTGTATCCAACCCGTGGCTGGAATTACTTTTAATGAACAAGGATTTTTCTTGTGGGCAATCCAGCCTTCTCCGTTAATCATTCGTGCCAGTTCGCCGATAGTGCATCCGTGGAGTACCGGGATAGGAAGCATACCGACAAAACTCCGGTAGGCCGGTTTGAGTATCGGACCTCTACGTAGTCGCACGGATTGGGCCGGTCTAGTACAATCATTTCTTTTTTGTTTTCTGCACAGGCTTCCATTACGTAGTACATTGTGCTGATATAGGTATAGAAACGTGCTCCCACATCCTGAATATCGAATAAAATAACGTCGATGTCTTTCAGTTGGGCGGCAGTCGGCTTTTTGTTGTTTCCATAAAAGAGACGATACTGACTCCGGTGCGGGAATCTTTGCCGTCTTTCACAGTCTCCCCCGCGTCTGCATTTCCACGGAAACCATGTTCGGGGGCAAATACCTTTGACTACGTTGATATGCTGTTTCAACAGAGTGTCGAGCAAATGAGTCTGCCCCGTTCCTACAACAGAGGTATGATTGACCACCATTCCGACACGTTTGCCTTGAATGAACGGCAGATATTGTTCGAAGCGTCCGGCGCCTGCGACAACTTTGCCGCTAATGCATTCAGGAAAGACTGTAACAAACAGAAAAAAAAGAATGAGGGAAGTTCTATTTCTCATGTCGGTGATTTTTTGTAATATTGCACAAAAATATTAATTTCTCATCAAGAGAACAAAAAATAGAGCACATGAATCCATACGAAATCATTGATAAGTATTATCCGGAAAATACGGAGCAGCGGCAAATCTTAGTAATACACAGTCTTTCTGTGGCCGGAAAGGCCATGAAAATACTGGATGCGCATCCCGAACTACGTTTGAACCGGAGTTTCGTGAAAGAAGCCGCCCTATTACATGATATCGGTATTTTTCAGACCAATGCGCCTACGATTCAGTGTTTCGGTTCGCATCCTTATATAGCTCACGGTTATTTGGGAGCTGAAATCTTTTGCGTGAAGAAGGTTTCCCGTCAGCATGCACTGGTTTGCGAACGCCATACAGGGGCCGGACTATCCTTGCAGGACATTGTCGACCAACAGCTTCCTGTACCCCATCGCGAGATGTTGCCCATAACTCTGGAAGAACAGTTAATCTGCTTTGCCGATAAATTCTTTTCTAAGACTCACCTGGACGAAGAAAAGTCGGTAGAAAAGCCCGTCATAGTATTGCAATAAATATGGTGAAGAAGGCCTAAGCCGTTTTGACAGATGGTGCTCTCTCTTTTTATAGCACTAAAAAATAATTAAATAACGAAGATTCTAACTCATAATTGGTGAAGTTTATGTACTTTTGCCACTTCAAGCGTAAACTATTAGTTAATGGCGCCATTGAAAGCAAAAATACTTATATCATCTATACTGCTGATTGTCTTACTGATGCTTCCCGATGAGGCTACGTCTCAACGTCGAAGAAGAGGAATGATTGCCCCCAATACTGCACAGAATGATTCCCTTCAGGGAAATGATTCATTGAAAGCAGATACGGTAACGGTACGCATTGATTCTATCGCACCGGCTAAGAAGAAACAACCACTCGATGCACCGGTTGTTTATGAATCTAACGACTCCACAGTTTTTTACTTTGGGAGGAGCCGCTACACTGTATGGTAGCGGAAAAGTTAATTATCAGAATATCGAACTGGCAGCGGAAGTTATTTCAATGAATCTGGATAGCAGTACGGTGCACGCTTACGGTATCAAAGACTCTTTGGGAGTGGAAAAAGGTAAACCTGTATTTAAAGAGGGAGATACCGCTTATGATACGGAAACTATCCGGTATAACTTCAAAACTAAAAAAGCGGGAATCACCGAAATCGTAACTCAACAGGGGGAAGGATATGTGACCGGAAGCAAAGCCAAGAAGGGGGCCAATGATGAAATTTTCATGGAGCATGGGCGTTATACGACTTGTGACCATCACGATCATCCCCACTTCTATATGCAGCTGACGAGAGCTAAGGTGCGCCCTAAAAAGAATGTAGTGACGGGACCTGCCTATCTGGTGGTGGAAGATGTACCTCTGCCGTTGGCTGTGCCGTTCTTCTTCTTCCCGTTCTCCAGCAGCTATTCTTCCGGTTTCATTATGCCGACTTATATGGACGACTCCAGCCGTGGTTTCGGTTTGGCAGAAGGAGGATATTACTTTGCCATGAGTGACATCATGGACTTGAAAATAACGGGAGATATCTTCACGAAAGGTTCATGGAGATTGTCCGGATTGACAAACTATAATAAACGCTATAAATACTCCGGTACACTGCAAGCGGATTATCAGGTCACCAAGACAGGAGACAAAGGGATGCCGGATTATGCAGTTGCCAAGGACTTTAAGATTGTCTGGAATCATCGCCAGGATGCCAAGGCTAGTCCGAACAGTACTTTCTCCGCCAGTGTAAACTTCTCGACCAGTAGTTATGAACGTTCCAATATCAACAACCTTTATAATTCGCAGTTGTTGACTCAAAATACCAAAACATCAAGTATCAGTTATTCTCGTAGTTTCCCTGATATCGGTCTGACCTTATCCGGAACTACCAATATCGCACAGACAATGCGTGACTCTTCTATTGCGGTCACTTTGCCTGACTTGAATATATCGTTGAGCCGTCTCTTCCCGTTCAAACGCAAGAAAGCGGCCGGGGAAGAACGCTGGTATGAAAAGATTTCCATTAGCTATACGGGACGTCTGACAAACAGTATCAGAACAAAAGATGACCGTTTGTTCAAGACCGGAATCAGCGGATGGGAAAATGCGATGAATCATAATATTCCTATCAGTGCTACTTTCACGCTGTTCAAGTATTTGCAGGTTTCTCCTTCGGTGAATTATACGGAACGTTGGTATACCCGTAAGGTAAATCAGCAATATAATGAGGAAACGCATAGACTGGAAGCATTGCCGGGCGATACGATTAACGGTTTCTACCGGGTATCCAACTATTCGGCAAGTTTGAGTCTGAGCACCAAATTGTATGGTATGTACAAACCTCTTTTCATGAACAAAAAGGAAATACAGATTCGTCATGTGTTTACGCCACAAGTTAGCCTGCGCGGTGCTCCGGGATTTAGCAAGTATTGGGAGGAGTATACTGATTATAACGGTGATACACAATATTATTCTCCTTTTACCGGACAGCCTTATGGCGTTCCTTCCCGTGAAGGTTCGGGAACAGTCAGTTTCTCGATTGCCAATAACTTGGAAATGAAGTATTACGACGCAAAGAAGATACGGTCAAGAAAGTGAGCCTTATTGATGACTTGAGTGCAAATATGTCTTATAATATGGCGGCAAAGGAACGGCCGTGGAGTGATTTGAACATAAATCTTCGTTTGAAGTTGACCAAGAGTTATACCTTTAATATGAATGCGTCATTTGCTACGTATGCTTATACTTTTGATAAAAGCGGTAATGTAGTTACCAGTAACCGGACGGAGTGGTCGTATGGTCGCTTCGGACGTTTTCAGGGATATGGTTCTTCATTTAACTATACTTTCAATAATGATACTTGGAAGAAGTGGTTCGGACCGAAAGAGGATGAAGATAAGGATAAGAAGAAGCCGGAAGGTGATGATGAAGATTCGGAAGGCTCAGAGGAAGACGGAACTGTCACTAAGAAGGTCGAGAATGCGCAAGCGGACTCGGACGGTTATCAGGTATTCAAAATGCCTTGGTCTTTGAGTTTTAGTTATTCGTTCAATATCCGTGAAGATAGAACGAAGCCTATTAACCGCCACTCTATGAGATATCCTTATACGTATACACATAATATCAACGCGAATGGAAACGTGAAAATATCCAATAACTGGTCGCTTTCATTCAACTCCGGTTACGACTTCCAGGCAAAGGAGATCACACAAACTTCTTGTACGATTTCCCGCGATTTGCACTGTTTCAACATGTCAGCCAGTCTTTCGCCATTCGGACGTTGGAAATATTATAATGTTACTATCCGGGCAAATGCAAGCATTCTTCAGGATTTGAAGTATGAACAGAGAAGCCAGACGCAAAGTAATATCCAGTGGTACTAGGATAAGCGTAGAGTTGAAAGATATATAATTGCATTGTTACAATATTATGGAAAAAGAAAATGGCTGTGCTATTCATTGGGTAATAGTGCAGCCATTTTCTTTTTCAACTCTCAACTTGTATTCAACTACCAGTTGATTTCCGTTTCTCCATGTGCCTTCAAATAATCGTTTGCCCGGCTGAAATGCTTGTTGCCGAAGAAACCGTTATAGGCAGAGAGGGGAGAAGGGTGTGCAGAGGTAAGCACTAAATGCTTGTTCCGGTCAATGAAAAGCTCCCTTCTTTTGAGCGTACGAGCCCCATAAGATAAACACCAGGTGCTCCTTGCTTTCTGCCAGGGCACGAATAGCAGCGTCGGTAAATGTCTCCCAACCGCGGTTTTGATGAGAACCGGCTTGGTGTGCACGTACAGTCAGTGTTGCGTTGAGCAGCAGTACACCTTGTTCGGCCCAGCGGGTTAAGTTTCCTGTGGTAGGAGCATCTGTTCCTATATCTGCTTTGATCTCTTTGAATATATTCACCAGTGAGGGCGGAAATTGTACTCCGTCGTTAACGGAGAAACAAAGTCCGTGTGCCTGACCCGGTCCGTGATACGGATCCTGTCCGATGATTACTACTTTTACCTTATCGAAAGGACAAAGGTTGAAAGCATTGAATATCAACCTTCCGGGAGGAAATATCTGATATTGGCTATATTCGCTTTTTACAAATTCTGTAAGTGTGCGGAAGTAGTCCTTGTCAAATTCCGAGTTGCAAGTGTGTTTTCCAACTTTCTTCTATCTGTACGTTCATAGCAATTATATAAGGTGTATATCAAGTTCTTCGCATTCTTTGCGCATATCTTCGGGCCAGATGCTGGCCTGTATTTCTCCGATATGTGCTTTCCGAAGGTAGAACATACACAAACGTGACTGTCCGATACCTCCACCGATAGATAACGGGAGAGTGTCATTCATCAAGCGTTTGTGGAAATAAAGTTCCAGTCTTTTTTCTTCGTGCTCCTCTTTCAACTGACGTTGCAGAGCTTCTTTGTCTACACGAACACCCATGGAAGATAATTCGATGGAACGTTGCAGTACATCGTCCCAAAGCAACAGGTCGCCGTTTAGCCCGGGCAGGCCGTTCAAGCCGTTTGTTGTGTAGTCGTCGTAGTCCGGAGCACGGCCGTCATGTTTCTTGCCGTCGCTCAGTTTGCAGCCTATGCCGATAATGAATACGGCACCGTATTTCTGGCAGATAGCGTGCTCACGACATTTAGGTTCTAGGTTCGGGTAGAGTTGGCGTAACTCCTCAGAGTGGATGAAATGTAACTTTTGAGGCAGGCACGGCTTGATTTGAGGATACATTTCGTATACCATGTATTCTGTGCGAATCATGGCTGCATAAATGCGGTTAACGATTTCTTTCAGGAAGTTTACGTTTCTGTCTTCGTTGGTGATGACGCGTTCCCAGTCCCATTGGTCTACATAGAGCGAGTGAAGGTTACCCAGTTCTCGTCGGAGCGGATGGCGTTCATGTCGGTGTAGATACCGTATCCCGGTTCAATGTGATAATCGGCTAAGGTCAGTCTTTTCCATTTAGCCAGTGAATGAACTACTTCTGCTTGTGCGTCGCCCAAATCTTTTATCGGGAAAGAAACAGGACGTTCTATTCCATTCAAATCGTCATTGATACCCATGCCTTTCAACACGAACAGGGGGGCTGTCACACGTCGCAGGCGTAGTTCGGATGACAGGTTTAACTGGAAGAACTCTTTTATTTGCTTGATTCCCAAGCTCGGTCTGTTTCAGGTCGAGAAGCGGTTTGTAGTTCTTAGGTTTTATCAAGTAACTCATAGGTTTGTTAAATGTTAATTGTCGGCAAAGATAGGAATAAAAATGATATATGTATTGAGATTTCTCTAAAAGATTGTCAAATTGATAAAGTATG
>VOFK01001393.1_pt1 | contig 90723 bp, 101 predicted proteins | sample 5384121 | NCBI WGS metagenome assembly VOFK01 (sample SAMN12384730, study PRJNA508395) | human gut metagenome | isolation source: healthy gut J | host: Homo sapiens
GAGAATAAGCCGTTTGAAACGAAGCCGCACTCCTCATTCAGACCAAACAAATGAAAATACTTTTATCATTACTGGAAGGAGCATCGCTCGGGTAGAGTATCCTTGGATACCTCACGGACTTATCGCTGAAAAATTCCGACCCCGTATACAAAGCGGAACTGCCGATGTGAAAAGTACCTGTTCGTATACAGGAAGTTCCGGAAAAAAACAGGTGAAGTGAAAAAGGTCGGGTACAAAGCATAAAGCACCCCAAGAAATAAGGATCTTGACATAAGCGGGACCTGCTTCAGTTATCCTTGAGCAACTGATTGAGATTTTAGCCCTGCAAAGCAAACAACTTTAAAAAACTTAGCATGCCAAAGATATAGAATTGAAAGAAAAAACCATGAAACCGAACAGAATTTTACATAACAGGACTGTTCCCGTCCGTTTTCCTTCAGGGAAAGCGCAGAAAATAGAGGAAACTCGCTGTTCCCACAGATAGGATACGAGAAGACCCTGCACCTGGATATTCCCCTTACCGAGGTGAAGTATTACAGTATCGGCGGTGACTATGTCATCGGTGAGAAAGTCGGGAACTGCCCGGAGACATACGCCTGAAAGCGGCCGAGGAGAATTTCCCGGGTGAGACTACCCTGTCGGTGGTGACAGCCGACACGAAGTTCTACTCCTTATGCCATCAGCTATAACGCCCACCCGGGGTGGAGAGCTATGTGCGTGTGGACGGCCAGGCACCCGCGCCCCATACACTGCCGGTGGGAAAGGACAGGCAGATGTTCCTATTTTCTCCGGCCGGAATCACCTATGTGGACTATGGCAGTACAAATGTGGAGGTTGAAAAAGGCCGAGGGAGTGGACAACATCCCTGGCAGTGAAAGCCACCGGAGAGTTTACGGAAGACACGAACATCTCGGCAGTGGTCGAAGGGGGAAATTCTACACTTTCAATCTCCATTATGCCCCTTTCCCGGAACGTTTCAGCTTTGTCATTGACAAGGAAAAGACGCAAAGGGTGGCCATCCTTGACGAGAGGGAACGGTCAAAGCGAACAGAAGGAAAGGATCAGACAGGCAATCTCGAAAAGAGGATTCCCCTGGACCTGGGACTGAAGGACAAGAATGCCGGCATGGAGTTCGAGGTCGGAAACATCTTCATCGACGGGGACATCCTGCTGCTGCGAATGACGCTGACAAACCGCACACAGATAGGCTATACGACGGATTTCATGCGGTTCTATATCCAGGATGCAAAGATTCACAAGAAGACGGCGGTGCAGCAGATCGAGCAGAACATCCTGTTCGCTTTCGACTACCCGGAGGAGATACCTGCACATGAGAGCCGGACGTTCACGGTGGCCATGAACAAGTTTACCATTCCTGACAAGAAAAGGCTCATCATCGAGATCCAGGAGAGAAACGGCGGCCGGCACTTTCTGTACAAACTTAAAAACAAGTCACTTCTGGGAGCGGAGGAAGTGTTCAGAAGCCTGCAGGAGCAGAAAACGGAAGATGAAGCGGAACAGGATATTAAGGAGGATATCCAGATGAAACTGCTGATGCTCATATTGTTCTTCCCCTTTTTCTTTCGAGGGGGAAAACGGAAGGGAACTGCTCGATACGGCACTGGAAAAATGCAGCCGTCTGGAAAGCCTGGAAGCTTGCCGGGACATACTTTACCGGTACGGGGGTGGCAGACAGGCTCCCTCTGTCATGTCCCCTGAAAGACAAGTTCAGGATAAGCAGCCCGTATGGAGGCAGGATTCATCCCATAACGGGAAAACATAGTTTTCATTCGGGAATCGATATGGCAGTGGAGCTGGCCGCACCGGTCCATGCCACCGCTTCCGGTACGGTCGTTTTCGCAGGAAGGAAGGGAGGCTATGGAAGATGCGTTATCATACGGCATTCCTACGGCTTTGAAACGCTTTACGCACATCTGGCGGCTTACTATACGACGGAGGGCAAAAAGCTCGGGAAAAAGGGGCTGTTATCGGCTTTGCCGGGAACACGGGCAGAAGCTGTACAGGCTATCATCTGCATTATGAGATAAGAAAGAGCGGTAGAACTATAAAACCATACTGGTATGGATAGGACAATTCAGGAAGAGATTGAACAGTTTGTATTAAGGTGCATCGCCGCCGACGGGCTGAAGGCATGCCCGAAGGATATTTCCTTTCTTGAGAAATACAGGCTGAAGAACCTGTACTTCCTCTCCGTGAGGTATCGGATGGAAGGAACTGACTGCCCGGAACTTGACCGGAGGGCGGAGGGGCTGATCAGATGGAACATTTATTCCACGGATTTCCCCTCCTTCGCCGGGTGTATGCCAAGGGGAGGGAAAGGAGGCGTTGATGAGATGCCTGTACCTGGAGGAGGGGTATTTCCGCAGATTCCTGGAACAGACCGGACTGGAGGAGAGGATATGACGAGCCTTTCCGTTGTCAGCTACATAGAACGGATCAACCGGATGTACAGGCTGATCCGAAAGGAAAGTACCGGCAGCCGTGCGGAACTGGCCGGCAGGATGCGGGTGAGTGAACGGACCGTCAGCAACTACCTGGAGGAACTCCGGCTGATGGGGGCTGACATAAGGTTCAGCAAGACACGCAATACTTATTATTTTTTCAACCGGTTCGTGCTTTATGCGACGTTCGAAGCCCGCATCGATGCCGACGTGCTGGACGATAAGAAAAAGAAATGATACATACAATTATAATAAACCTTTAAAAAAGAATGAAGTATGAAACAAGTTAAATTTTTACTGTTGGCGGCGTTCGTGGCCATGTTCACAGGCTGCCAGAATGAGGAGATAATGGAACAGGATTCTGAAAAGGACGAACCGGTCCCTACCGGTGATACACGTATCATCATCGAAGGCGAGGGGATGCTGGAAACCTCAGCCCGCTCTTCAGACGGAAGGGTTGATTTTACCGGGGGGTATGCCACTGGAGCAGGACTGTATGACGGACGCAAAAATGTTCCTGTTGAAGCCCATCCTGATGCAGGATATGAGGTGAACTATTTTTATGGAGGGCCGGCTAATCAACCTAAGAAATACGATTATGCACAATCCGGGACTTCAGAGTTCGATGTTGACTTAGGCGGTCAGGACCATACTTTCCATTGTGGATTCAAGGAAAAAAAAAAACGCACACTGACGATCAATGCAGGTGAAGGCGGAACAACTAATCCGAAAGGAACAAGGGAATATCAGGTGGAAAAGCCGATCAGTATTACGGCTACTCCGGAGAGTGGGTATGAATTTACAGGCTGGACAATTATAGGTGGTGATGTAACTATCGAAAATCCAGGCAGTTCAACCACTACCGCCACCCTGCATGGTTCCAACAGTACTATTACAGCCAGTTTCAAGCAATCCATAAGAAGTATCACAATTAATTTGGATAGATTTTACAGTTCAACTTCAAGTACGAATAGTGGTAAAAGTTATGAATATTTGACCGTGTCATCCACAGATTGTTCCGGTATAATATGCAGGATATATGGACAGACCAAAAACGACATGGACAATATGGATGAAGTGAGCTATCCTGTGCGGATAGAGCAGAACCAAAAGGTTATGTATGCGTATTCAGAATGGGAAACAATAAATCAGGATGGGGATACACGGGAAAAAAGTGCCACTCCGCAGTCTTTCGATATTATAATAGACAATGCTATGATACTCTCAAACATCAAATCTCCGTCAGGCAAGCAGACTCTTGATTTCGGTGAATTTGATGGCAAGGAGATAACAGGCACTGGATATAAGATAACTTTCCAATTCACATCTCATTGGGAATAGAAACAATAAAGAGGATGGGATAAAACCCGGATATGCGGGAAAATGAAAGATTATAATAGATAAACATGAAATAGCCCTGTCATTACTCTAAACTAGAGTGTGGCAAGGCTATTGTCATTGCAGACGAAAAGGATCAAAAAACGGAATGGAAAAACCTTTTTTTCTCTAGTTAAAATATTTTCTAAAATAGTAGAAAAACCATCCACATATATGATGTCTTTCTTGAAGAGATTAAGACAGCCTAAAAGTATAGTGAATAGAGTACATCCATTGTCCTTTATCTACTCCCAGTGATGTTAAAGACAGCCGGCCTTCTTTTCTGATTCTTTATTCATTATTGGCAAACATATTGATATCAAATACTGACATTCTTGAATCTGTCCGTCTTACAGGATTTTATCTGGCAATATAGTAACCGACCTAAAATAAAAGGAAACCACCGGTACATATCTGCCCATGGTGGTTTCCTTGTCAATCTAAATCACAGCTGGAAAATCCATTGTTACTACATCTACCATCCCGGATTCTGTGGTAACAATTGCGGATTTCTCTGAAGTTCTCCTGTCGGAATCGGATAAAGGTACATCTTGTCCTCCCAAGTACGGCTTTTTCCTGCCTGATATGAAAGGTCGGGATTCGTGTAGTTGGGATATACAATGGCCAGATTACCGTCAGGTTTTCTTTTTCCCACATAAGTTAGTACATTATTGAGCAGTTTACCGGCTTTCCAACGTTTCAGGTCATTGAATCTGAAACCTTCTCCTGCCAACTCAATGCAGCGTTCACGACGGATCTCTTGTAAAACAGGACTCAGGCTGTATCCCCAGTCCGGCCATTTGGGATCGGTAAAACCTACATTTACTGTCAGGTGAGGCATTCCAACACGGTCTCTTAATTGGTTGACAGTTCTATCCAAATCCGCATTGGTGATGGTATTCAATTCCGCTTTTGCTTCCGCATTGATCAGCAGGGTTTCTGCATAACGGTAAGCGATGCCATCGAAGGAGCTTTTTCATATACAACGCCTGTGAGTATATGGGATTGAATCCTTTGATAGGTCTGTATCCTGTGAAACAGTGCTGGGTGATAAACTCATCCTCATTCACCACAAAAGTAGAGTCTTTCAGGTCATCTGTCACGTTTGTCGGAAAATCGTTGGTGAGGATCAGCTGTTTTGTTTCAGACGGGGGTCACGGTTGGCCGTTTCCTTTCTCATTGTTTCATCGCCTAAATATTTATTACTTAGTGAAATGGGAAGCCCGTCCGAACAAAGGAAGCTTTCTACAAAACTTTTGGAGAAACCGCATCCGGCCTCACGTCCTGCAGCTGCCATGTTGTGTTCACGTATGTTCGTCTTATAATCCACGTAGAGGACGGCCTCTTTCAGGTCACTCTTGTCGTCTATGCGGTACATATTGAAATAGTCTTCTTGTGGATGGCCCGTATTATAGATTTCATATCTTCCTGATGTGATAAGTTTTGTCACTTTCAGTTGCAGCCATTTGCAACCACTTTTCTGCTTCTGAGGCATATTCCAATTCATCATGGTATTTATAATGGGTACCTTCATTCAGGCAGAAACGTGCCTTTACGTGTCTGGCTATGTCCTTATTCAGGCGGTTGGCTTCTTCACTGCCTGCTTCCGGCAGCCATTGGATGGCGAAATCCAGGTCTTCGATGATTTTTTGGAACACTTGGTTTCTCTTCATTTTCGGACCATACAGTTCCTCGCTGTCCACATTCAGGTCAACTTCCAGCCAAGGCACATCTCCCAAAAAGCTGAATCTTGTTGAAATATTCCAGCGCACGGAAGAAACGCATTTCAGCTACATAAATGTTGACATCCGCTTCGGCAGCCTGCACACTCTGATAATGTGTCATGAAATAATTGATGTTACGAATATTCTGCCAGTTTGATTTTTGCCATACGCCACCTTCTGTAGGCACGACATATTGTCCCCATAGGAAAGAATTGATATCGTTGGGGACCTGGATGTCACTGTCCGTGTCATCCAGAACACTGACTCCTCCCGGTATCAGACCATAAAAGGCATTGGCATAGGCTTTCAGGTCATTGACAGATATCCAAAAACTCTGGTCATTCAAATTTTGCGGGCCTCTTTCCAGAAAAGAGTCATTACAGCCTGTCAGAGACAGGGCAGCCGCCATATAAAGTACATATTTCAGTTTCATAAAAGTTTTGTGTTAAGATTAGAATACAATATTAAGTCCCAAAGCCAGCGATTTCTGCTGCGGATACTTGTATGGATCGTCCAGTTCGGGTCAAATCCTTCCGGAGTATGCTTGAAAGTCAGCAGGTTCTCTCCGGTGAAATATACGCGGCATTTCTGTATTCCCCATTGTTTCGTCAGGGAAACAGGCAGGGTATATCCGAAAGACAATGATTTGAGACGCAGGTAGGATGCGTCAAGCAGATAGCGTGTCTGGTTTTGACCTAAAGCTTGGCTGCCATTGAAACGTGCCACCGGAAGCCAGCCCCCTGCATTGTCTTCACGCCAGTAATCGTTACCTACAGCAGTAGGAACCTGCCACATGCTTCCGTATTGCCATTTAAATGTATGGGGGAGCATCAGGTCACGTTTTCCGACACCCTGGAAGAATATTCCTAAATCAAAGCCCTTCCAGTCCGCCGAGATATTGAATCCGTAACGGTAACGCGCCTTGTTGTTACCGATAAATCTTCATGTCACCCGGCTTGTCAACCGTATTCTCTCCATAATCCACGACACCGTTGCCGTCAATATCCATAAATCTGATATCACCGGGCACCTTGCTGATTCCGCCGTCCAGTTTGGACTGGTCAGGAGCCGAAGCTATCTCATCGGCAGACTGGAACAGGCTGGATTCATATCCCCAGATGTCACCGACTATCTGTCCTTCATAATATGGAGAAGACAATGACTTGGTCGGATTGTCATATTTGGTGATTTCCGCCCGGGTGTCAGAAAGATTGAATCCCACACTGTAATGCAATCCGTTGTCCAGCTGGTCATTCCAGGTTAATGCCAGTTCCCAACCGCGTGTTACCATATCGGCGGCATTCTCCAAGGGCTCACTCATACCTAGGATATTAGGCAATATTCTACCCGGTCCCAACATATCGGTCGTTTTACGCTGGTAATAGTCGAATGTACTCTTCAAACGGTTCTGCAGGATGACAAAGTCAAGCCCCAAGTCCCCACTGGGTAACCTTTTCCCAGGTAACGGTATTGCTTACAAGACCACCGGGCAATACATATTGGGGCTGTTTTCCCCCCATGATATATCCCAAGGTACCTGTCCCATAATTGGACAGATAAGCGTACCACCCATTATCCAAAGCCTGGTTTGCCAGACTACCGTAAGAGGCTCTTATCTTCAATTCATCAAAAAATCCGTTAGTGGCTTGTTTGAACCAGCTTTCTTCCGATAATTTCCAGCCCAAAGAGAAGGAAGGACTAAATACGGAACGGTCATCTTTCGGGAATTTGGACGACAAGTCATAACGGCCGTTCACCTCCAACAGATAACGGTCCGCAAAACTGTAGTTTACACGGAAGAAACCGCTTCTTGTGGCCCAGCTGTCGTCCGAGTTGCCCACATATTTCTCTCCGGTAGCGGCGTCCATTGAGGGAAGGTCATTGGAGATAAGCTCATCCCGGCTTGCCGAGAAGCCACGGGTATGCTTGGTTTCCTGATTGTAACCGGCCATTACTTTAAAATAATGTTTGCCCAAAGTTAGTTCATAGTCACCGAACAGGTTGAAAGCGTTGTATGTGTCATTGGCCTGGCTTTCTGACACGCCGCTTGGCCTGGAGTGTTGGAAAACCTGTAAGAATTTGCCATCTATACCGTATTCGTTGAATGTTTTTCTGTGTACCTTGCCATGTTCCGCATAATAGTTGAATGTATAGTCCATGTTGATTGTCAGTCCTTTCAATGGGGTAAGTTTCAAGGCAAGGGTGTTCCAGAAGTCATTCTTCGTGGTCTTACGTGAACCCATCTCATCCAAAACTGCGGCAAAGTTGGTGTAATTACCTTGACCTGACCAGTTACCATCAGGATGTTTTACAGGCATGAGAGGTTGTGTGTCGTTACCGATCCATGACTCTCCGTGCACGGCATCCTGGGCAAGTCCGTCCAGTTCGGTACGGATATAGCTTGTCTTCATGGATACGTGCATCCAGTTGTTGATGTCATAATTGATATTGTTCACCATATTGAACTTACGGAAGCCCTCATCCCCGTAACGCATCAGTGATCCCTGGTCCATATAACCCACCGAGGTATAATAAGTGGCCTTGTCGCTACCACCGTTAATATTTACATTATACTTTTGGACAGGGTAAGTTTTCTTATACATCTCTTTCATCCAATCCGTATTTCCGCAATAGGCATATTTGCCGGCCTGACAGTTTCCGTACTGCCAGCTGCTGGGGTCCTTTGCCACAAAGACCGGAAGGTTGTTGACCGGATCATAGAAATAAGCCTCTATATGCTCCATTTCCTCCTGACTGAGCAGGTCACGGCCGCTGGTCGTATTGTTTGCGGCGTTCATCCAGTGCGCATATTCCATGGAATTCATATATTCCGGACGGGTTGTCGGGCTGTTGAATGAGACAGATGCATCGAATGACACTTGTGTAGGCATATTCTTGCGGCCGCTCTTGGTTGTGATAAGGATAACACCATAAGCGGCACGGGCTCCATAGATAGAGGCAGAAGCTGCATCCTTCAATACAGATACGCTTGCCACATCTTGCGGATTGATCAGGTTCGGGTCCATCTGTACTCCGTCAACCAAAACCAGCGGGCTACCACCGTTGATGGACGTTTCACCGCGGACATTGAAGCTTGAGCCTTTTCCCGGCTGTCCGCTGGTGGTGATGTTCAAGTTAGGGATTGTTCCTTGCAAACCTTGTCCCAGATTGACGATGGGACGGTCTGCCAGCACTTTGTCATCGACGGCAGAAACCGCACCGGTCAGATTGGCTTTCTTGACAGTCGCATAACCTACAACAACAACCTCGTCCAAGGTCTTGCTGTCTTCTTTCAGTGCTATTTTCAATGGCTTGCCCTCCCATATGATTTCAGAGTTCATATAACCCACATATGAAACGACAATGACATCACCCTTCTTTACGTTTGGAATACTGAAATCTCCGTCCAGTCCCGTTATTGTTCCGTTCGTTGTCCCTTTGACAACAACAGACGCACCGATGACGGTTTCACCGTTCTGATCCACAACCACTCCCGTACAAGCATTGTCCTGTTGTACAGAATGCATTTCTACAGCCGCTGCATGAGGGGCGGCCTGAACATATCCGGTAGAAAAGCCGGATAAAAGTAACATAGCGCTTACTAACTTTAGTCGCTCTTTTTTCATAGCTTTAATATTTGAAGATGTGTTTTATGAAAATTTATCTGTGATTTCTATTTCGGTTTTAAGCAGTTTTTCTAATTATGATTTTTTCAATTAACAAGTTAATAAATTCGCTCTTTTTTAAAGGTTATTTTATTTTTCAACGCAAATATATAAATATGAATTAAAATATAATCCAATATTTATAAGATTTTTATAGAAAAAAAAATACCGTTTGCGTAAACGGTAAAAAGAAATTCCTACATCTGTAACGCCAAAATAAAATTTATCTGGTAGTATAATTATGGTTGTATCTAATAGTAAATGTACGGGGAAATAATACTTAATAAAAAGATTACTTTTTACCGTTTTTTTTTTCTGTCAATGGTAAAGAGTTGAGCAGAATCAAGAAAGGCATAGGCAGGTTTACTGCTTCCCTAATAAGATACAGTATGAAGTACATGGACAGTGATTAGTATGATTATAATGTATTATATCTATTTGCTTATTGAAACGTATTCACGAACGGAGATAATGCTTTTCAGGATACAGGAATACTAGAATATTATTGTACGTATGATAACATCGGATTATTTTACTACAAAAGTTAAGTTCTTCTTAAATACGTGATGAAAGACAATCCTCTATACCATATAAAACTGTTCGGGTATAATAGACATTACCTTTTTAGATCAATTTGATCTGGTTTAATGAATAATTTGTTTATAATTCAAGATTAATCTTCTTGAGAGTTAATTCATAACTTTATAATAGGAATGAGAAAATAAAGTCCCGGTGCATCACTGCAGCGAGACTTTTCCACCTTAAAATTCATCTTATGTCATTTCAATGAATTACATTTCCATTCTGGCATCCGTTGTCAATTCCTTTATCCGAACCAACTGCCTGTCCAGAAAATAATCTGTATACAGACTATATGTTTCGTTTTCATAGAAACTGATCAGCCCTTTGCGGTAATTCAGGATGTCGGCATCCTTTGATGAATGGACCGGAATCAATCCGGCATTCATTATCACAATGCTTTCCACAAGACGTGCCGTACGTTTGTCGCAGTCAATAAACGGTTGTATCCGTGCAATGTTACAATGAAGATACACAACACGTTCAAGGGGATTCTCCAGTTCCGTCTGCCGGTAAAGCACCTCGCTTAGTTTGAAACGTATCTCATATACATCCCGGGAGGTACATAATCAGTTCCGGATATTCTTACCGGACGTGTGCGAAACAGTCCGGCTTCCTCATCGGAAACCAGTCCGGAAGACAGCCGGAATGCAGACGGAGCAGAGTACGCTCATCTATTATCTCGGTATTCTTCCCTTTATGGATATACTCCATTTCAGAAACAAAAAAGATTATGCAGGTTCTTCAGCATTTTGGCATCCTCGTATCGTTTTTCCGATGTTATGCCATCTTTCAACAAGGCCTCTGTTTCGACGTATGTATATGTATTCCCTTCAATCTTTCCGGAATAATAACACCATACAACTGCCAGATTCCGGATATCGGAAGAAGTCAAGTCCGATAATTTTGAAAGCGGAGATTGAAGTATCTGCTCTGCTTTTCGCAACTGATTGTCTGTAAATATATTCATGATATATAAATTTTAATGCCAACTTTGTGGCATGACTTTCACATAATTCGTCGTTTCATCCCATATATAACCTCCTGTATAATTGCAGTTGAACAGATAATCCGCATCACAACGAAGTAATATCCACTCATTGGAATTTTCAGTTCTCCAATATAAATGTAAGACTGGAATGGCATATTTAACTCCATCATGTCGGGGAGCAAGTCTTTTAACTGGGAATTTGCAACTCATAATACCCTTCCAGAAACGTGTTCCTGTCGGAATGTCCACAGAATCCTTACCGATTTCATCTTTCCATTCCTCATCGTTTACTGCTCCTTTCTTTTTGGTACTTGGAATATATGAATTAGACTTCAGTTTGAACTCACGTTCCCAAACTGCTTTTATTTCGCCCCTCAGTGCCTTTTTTTCTCCTCGGTTGGATAAAGTATATACCAGATTCCACGGATCATCATCAGGAACCGGATATGCAAGAATAGAAGTATATCCCTGTCCTTCCACTTCCATCATGCGTAATGCCGGCAGATTATCCGACGCAGGCGCTTTCACCTCATACAGCCATTCCTCGTCCGTACTGCCATAATCATAATCAGCTGCCCTGCACCACATCGTTTCTCCTTTCTTGCGGAATAACGGCACAAGCTGGTATGTACCGGGAACGGAAGTCACATAGCACTGGATACGTTTTCCATCCCATGCCCCATTCGTCTTGATGTCTATCGGCTGGAACTGCTCCACAATCTCATTCGTACCCGGCCTCATAAATACAAACCGCATTTCTCCTTCTGATGTGCCACACCAAGGATAGTAGAATGTACCAAATACTTTACCTTCATTTTGATAACAGTCATAGCCATATTCCGTATAATTCGGCCAAATGGTAAACTCGTAATCTTCCGGATTCGGGTTGAGTATAATTTGGTCCGTCTTGCCATACCGACTCCAGTACTCCACATCGATGTCCACCTGCTCCATGTTGACCGGGGAGTTGTAGTTTCCCGTCATTTTCAATGTATAGGTGTATTTCATTCCCGCCTCCCATTCATGGTCCCTGTGGAACTCATAGGAATATTCCTTTCCGTCAATGGTAAAACTGACCGTCACTTTCTGGTCATAACCGTAGACAGGGGGAAGGATTGTCTCCACCACCACCGGATCTGCATCGTTCAGATGATAGTTGCCGCCAGCTTGCAGGCTCCCCCTGCTTGAGAAATCGAATATCAGGGGGGAGTTGGTTTCCCGCCTGATGTCAAGCGTCATCCTTGTGATCACATTGTCAAACCTTATGTTTGAGACAATGCCTTCTCCCATATATTCATTTTTCAGAATTTTGATGCGTACCAGGCTCATGGCATGTCTCATCTCAATATCCGCTGTCGGAATGTCCCTGGTGACCGACGCCCTTCCATACAGGATGTCGTGCTGGTCCGCCAGTTCAAAAGGGATGAGCCTGTCCCCTGATGCCTGTCCGTTGTACGGCAGATAAGCGGCCACCTCCGAATCACCCTCTACCGGAGCGTCCCCGCCGGCATTCCATTTTTTACCGTCAAAGGCATAAGGCACATTATATACATATGGAGAGCCGGTGTCAGTAGTACTGATAAACACCCCCATCTCATGTCCCGGCAGGAATGCCTCTATGATTCCTTTTGTCTGCATCGCCTGCAACGATGCGGTTATTCCGAGTCGTATCTTTTCTTCCTCATCCTTTCCCGGATCATCCCCCGGGGTGACAACCGGCGGTTCAGGTTCCGGCAGGATCTCATCCTTTTCACATGCGGATAATGCACATGTGAGTGAGGCCAACAATATATACCTTAAAATTTTCATTGTATTACTTCTTTCAGTTTATAAGTATCTTACTTTGAAATATTATTTACTTCAAAAGTAATATAAAACTTTACTTCTTTACGTATTCTTTCCAGAACTGCTCCAACCTGTCGCGGTCAATGTCCCGTCCTCCCTGAGAAAGCAGCCTATCATCGCTTCTATGACAGTCTTTACCCCTCTGTAACGGTGGTCCGCGGCAAATGTCCTCAGTTCCCATACCAGATCCTCGGTCAGGACAATGGTCTGGTTATACGCCTTTCGGTGTCCCCGCCGTTTTTTTTTTTTCTTTCATGGGGTCTGCCCCACCATATTTTCAGGAAATCCCTTTCGACTTGAATTCTTTCATATTCCTTCTCCTTTATTATTTGTTCATTTCCTGATCCTTTTTAAGGAATTCCTCGGTCGAACTCGGTAATCCCTTGCCCGTTTGACGAGGGTGCATAATCAAAAATGCTCCGTGCATTGTACTGCGCCTCTCCCAGCGCCACGTTGTTCCGTATGGTTGTCTCGAACACGCTCGCCCCCAATGTTTCTATCAGACTCTCCCTGATGTCCACGTCCAGCTTTTCTTCCCGCATTGTATTTTGTCATGAAGTAACCGAGGAATCCTGACCTCCGCGCCGAGTTTCCTTCTGAGCAGGCTGATGATATAATGTATCTTCTCGATTCCTTTCATGGCGAAATAGTTTCCCGTCCGTGGGTATGATCACAAAATCACTCGCCATAAGCGCGTTCTGTGTGATGATGCCCAATGAGGGAGGACAGATCTATCCAGAATATGGTCATATTTCTTTTCCAGGCTCTTTGGCTATTCCCTGAAAGAAATTCTCCCGGGGTAGTGTTCGCGATCACTTCCGTGGCCGCGAGTCAGGACGCCGCAGCATATCCACGTGAGTATTTCAGAGTCAGGTCTGTCCTGCATGATTTCTCAGCACACTCTCGAGCATGACATCATCAGGAAGACTTTCTCATGAACGCCGCCATCGTCACGCGCAGTGGTCCGCATCTATGGTCATACCTTCTTTCGCGATTCGTCAGCCGCAGATCCAGCAGCGAAGTGGTCTTTTGCCACACGCCCTTGTGGTTTTTACACATGCTGTCCTGCTGGTGTTGTCCAAATATTCTATCAATGATTATTGCATATAGATACTTTATTAAATATTTACACATCATGTATATTACTTATTTACTTTAATAGTATACTTTATAGAAGTTTCAAACGTGTTATTCTGAAAATAAAGTCATACTGCAACGAAAATTGCAGCCCTTATGGTATATCTTTGCAGCCTATGCGTCCACGCACGTAATCAAAAGTGATTTGTCGCGGAGAATGAAAGCCGCAAAAAGCCCCCAGCCTGTTAGCAATGCCATTAACATTATAAATGCGCACCACGCAGCGAGCAAAGTACTCCGTCGCGTGCGCTTTATATGTCGTTGAATGATTGGCTCTGCAAAGATAGAAAAATATTTGCTATGACACTGTTTGAGATTCTAAATTTTAATAGGGAGCTTCTGGAGCGTCTGGCCGGGACAGGTTACAAAGCCGGACGACTATAAAATATATAGACCTGTACAGGGAGTACGAACAAATGCGCCGCAAAGGTGACAAAAGGTGACGTATTGTGTGGCCTTCCTCTCGGCCAGACATGGCGTTTCCGAAAGAAAGGTGTATGAGATCCTCGGGCGGTTCAAAAAGGAATGTACGTTCCATACAGTATGAAAAGAGCGGAACTTTCGCTTTCCTGGGGGAGAAGAGACGAACTTTGCATCCGAAACATAAACACTCAATTACACGACAGAATGACTACAGCAATGAAAAAAAGTGCTATTATAGCCAGGCCCCACTTCCTTTTGTGGGACAGAAACGCATGTTCGCATCGGAGTTCAGAAAAAGTCTTGAAACGTTTCAGTGACAGGACGGTGTTCGTCGACCTGTTCGGCGGTTCCGGACTGCTCTCGCACATCACCAAGCGGGAAAGACCCGATGCAACCGTGATCTACAATGACCACGACAACTACCGCGAGCGTCTGGAGAACATCAGCCGGACGAACGCCCTGTTTTCCGACCTTCGCCGCCTCTCGGAAGGAATTCCCCGCCACAGGATGCTCTCCAAGAAGATGCACAGCATATTCCTGGAACGTATCCGCCGGGAGGAAAGCACCGGCTTTGTGGACTATCTCACCATCTCTTCCTCCCTGCTGTTCTCCGGCAAATATGCCAGGAACATCGGGGGGAGCTCGAAAAACTGAACTTCTACAACAATATACGCTTGAGCGACTACAGTTGCGAGGGCTATCTTGACGGACTCGAGGTGGTATGCTGTGACTACAGGGAACTGACGGACAAGTACAGGGACTCCCCGGATGTGGTCTTTCTGATAGATCCCCCCTACATGGCGACGGACATCAGCACATACAGGATGGACTGGAAACTTACGGACTATCTGGATGTCCTGCTGGTACTGAAAGGACACCCTTTCGTCTATTTCACTTCCGGCAAGTCCCCCATACTGGATTTCTGCCGGTGGATGGAGGAACATCCGGAAACCGGCAATCCTTTCAAGGGGGCCGGCATGTCCACTCTTACGGCCAGAATGAACTACAGTTCGTCCTATACGGACATCATGCTGTACAAGGAAACGACTGAAGCGGCCTGAAGCGGCCACACCACCTTGAATTCCACTTGCGGATATCCCGGACGTGAGTCCCGGATATCCGCTTAATTTTTGTTAAGTGCAATACGGTTGCACTGTATCCTCCTATCATTGCCCCTGAAATATAACATAAAAAAGAAACTGCCATGCCAAATGAAAACAACCTGTTGCAGGAACGTGCACAACTTGCAGCAGTTCTGGACAATCCGGACGCAATCCAAAGGATCAAAGAGCCGACAGAAAAAGTGCAGATTGCCGCCGTACAGAAAAAGCCGGAACTTGTCCGGCTGTTCACCAACCCAACGGAGAAAGTACAGCTTGCCGCCGTAATCGCCTCTCCTGAAAGTGTCCTTCTCATGCAGGCCCCATCCCCCCTGGCCTGCTTCACGGTCGTGGAAGGGATGTTCAAGGCGGACCTGCCGCCCACAGCCGGTATTCTGGCTGCCGCCCAAAGGCTGGTATTCCGGATGAAGGGGAACAGGAAATCCGGAGAACCGGATACGGAAGCCGTAAAGGAGTTTTTTGATGAAGTCAAATCCTTTAAACATTGAAAGCCATGCCTACAATCCTGGAACACCTTGCCGCGCTGTTCGACAAGGACATGAGGGCGGTATTGAACAATCCCCGCGCCATCAGCATGATCGCCAACCCTTCCGCCCGTGTCCAGATGGCCGCGGTCAGAAGGGACAGAAGTGTCATCTGCTTTATTGAGAGACCGACGGAAAAGGTACAGCTGACAGCTGTCAGAAACGCACCGCACAACATCCATTTCATCACTTCGCCAAGTGAGAGGGTGCAGCTGACGGTCATAGGCAACAGGCCTTCCTATATCGGCTTCATCCCAAACCCTACGGAAAAAGTACAGCTGAAAGCCGTCGAGAAGAGACCGGAATGCATCTTCCTGCTGCAGAAGCCTGCAGAAAAGGTGCAACTGACGGCCGTCCTGAAAGATCCCCGGTATCTCTCGGCAATCAGGGAGCCGACAGAAAAAGTACAGCTGGCCGCCGTGCAGAAAAAAATCCGGAATGCATCCGTCATATAGCGGAACCGACGGAGAAGGTGCAGCATATGGCCGTCCAGAGGAACCGGATATCTTCCGGCAGATCAGGCAGCCTGAGGAAAGCGTGCGGCTGGCGGCGGTGCAGGCCAAGGGGGAGAACATCAGATACGTGTCCGCCCCGTCCGAGACTGTACAACTGGCGGCTGTCAGAAACGATCCGATGAATATCCGGTATATAGAAAACCCTACGGAAAAGGTGCAGTCCGTCGTTCTGAACGCAGACCGGGATGCGGCACCGTTTATCAGTTCGCCTACGGAAGAGATCAAAAGACTGGCGATGGAAATGTACGGCCTCAGACTGGAAAATGCCGCCGGCAAGCAGACGGCAGCGGCCCGGACATCCGAAACCTCCGGAAGCTCCGGAAAGAAAGCGGCGGAGGGCGTGGCAAAGAAACCCTCGGCAAAGCAGGTCAGAGAGGCGGTGGAGAAACTGGACAGCGAGATCAGGGAAATAAACAGGGAGTACTTCCAGGCCACTTACGAGGCGCAGTACTCGGACAACGCCGCGGAACGGGAAAGCGAGATCTCGGCTGCCGGGAAAAACAGGGAGAAGAAGCTTGTCAAAGCTTATGAAAAATTCAACTCGGCAGCCGTTCCGGAAAGGAAGGAATGCAATGTGGGGAAGATTGTCAAGGAACTACGCAAGGAAAGGGTGGCCGTGGAAAACATGAAAGCCGGGGAATGGCACTCCCTGATGAAGGGGAAGGCCGTACAGCCGCCCCTTGTTTCCGGCGCATCCGGAGCCGCAGGAAAAGGAAGCGCACTGATGCTTGCCAGAACACCCGCGGGATATGCACTGAAGGCGGCAGGCACCATAAACCAGGCAAGCCGGCAGGCCAATGCGGAAATGTAAGTAACATTTGCATTCTACATATATCACTTGTTTACTTATTTACTTTAAATTTCGGAAATGTAAATAAGTAAACAAGTTTTTTGCTGATAAAACTCTTTATGACTTTATGAACAAGGTATCATATTAAGCCGGCAAACAATGACACATACTTCCGATAAACATGTCACGGACGAAGAACTGGAAGCTTGTCACACGTGGCAAGGCGGACGGCATATACATGAAAGCTCCGGAACGGCAGTCCGACTTCCCTGAATGAGAGGCAGTGGGTCCAAGTGCGCACCAGAGCATTCAAGAACTGGTTTGGAAACTGGGAAAATGTACCGGAGGCAGCTTCAAGGATTGTCGATGAGAATGGCGAGCCTCTGGTTGTCCACCATGGAACACCTTTGCGCAGAGACCAGATTACTCCCGAGAGGGGATGGCAGAGGGACGGGATCACTTATATACCCCAAAAAGGTTCCGTTCCACATTCAAGGGCGGTGAATATTCCGGCCTGATTTTCACCTCCGTCGATGCGGAAAAGGCAAGAGGTATTGCAGAGACGCGTGCAATGAGCATTCCTGATGACAAATATGGCAATGAACAATGGACGGAAGAAGGATACGTGTATGACCTGTATGTAAATTCAAGAAACCCTTTTGACCCGAAAGACGGGCAGGCCGTAAAAAAAATCCTGCAGTCATTGGGCAGCGAAATACCTGTCCTGTCTTTTTATGGAGGAAAAGGAGGTACGGTATCCCCGGAGAAAGCGCTGGAGCTGGCATCAAGCAAAAAGAAACTGCTGGATGCTGACGGAAACCCCGGAGTTTTTGTCCAAAGTCAGGGAGGAGGCGGGCTATGACGGGCTTGTCGGTTACGACGAGGGAGTGAAATACATAGCCGTGATGTCTCCCGGACAGTTGAAGGACGCTTATGAAAACACGGGCGCGTTTTCCACATCAAATGACGACATCCGCTTCCGTCAGGTCTATCACGGCAGTCCGGCCTCCTTCGGGCATTTCGACCATGCCTTTACCGGAACCGGTGAAGGGGCGCAGGCCTACGGATGGGGGACATACGTGACGGAAGTGAAAGGAATCGCCCGCAAATATGCGGCCATCGGTATAAAGCGGGGAAACCACATCACCTATGACGGGGAGCCTTTATCCCCGGTGCTTGACAACGAATATTATTTTGATGAGGTATGGAGAATATGGAAACGCCAGATCCTTTCTTCCACCGATGTGGACAGTTTGAAACGGAACATTTCTTCCGTGTATATGGACGGGCGTACCACAAGCGCATACAGCGGACGGAGAAAGGCATTCGAGCGACAGAAGCAGGAGCTGCTTTCCGACATAGATGCGGGCAGGATACGCATTGAGCCGCCGCGCCACCTCTATACGGTGGAAATCCCGGAAGACAACGGGATGAACTATCTGTACTGGGACAGGCCGGTATCCGCGGAGCAGCAGGGAAAGATATTCCTGCAACTCCGCAAGGAACGTTTCTTCTTTCCGGAAGCCACGGCGGAGTTCTGGAGCGGCAGGTCGCATGTATGGAACAGCGGGAAAAAGAGTTCTACGGCTTTCTGGACTATATGTTCATGAATCCGGACCGGGATACCGATTCACAGCGGCTTGCCAGCGGGTTTCTTTCGCGGGCGGGTTTTACCGGGATTGACTATCCGGCGGAGTGTTCAACCGGCGGCCGGGCTGACGGCGCGCGGAACTATGTCATTTTCAGCGAGGCCGACCTGAAGATAACCGCACATGAACGCTTCCGCTTCATCGGGAGAAAGGGGCCTCCAGACTTGACCGGTCTGAAGGGGCCTCCCTGCGGCTGAGAGAACCTCGCCGTCGCCCGCGAAATGGAAAAGTCCGGCAAGGATGCCGGAACAATAAAGGCGGCGACAGGCTGGGAACGCGGGGCTGACAGCAAGTGGCGTTATGAGACGGCGGATTTCGAATACCATCCGGCCGGAGATCTGGGCTATTCACGACTGCTGGAAAAACAGTCCTGGCATAGGGAGCTTGAAAATCTTCTTGACCGGCAGATAGAGGGCGAAACACTCTCTGAAGCGGAGTGGAAACGTTTTGAGGAACTGACGGAGCTGGCAACCGGACTGAAGGAACAGGACGCGCTGCGTGAACGGATCTATCTTGATGACTATGTGAAGGACGATGAACTGTTCCAGGCCTATCCTGAAATGAAACGGACCCGGCTGGAATTTGTGGACCTGCCGTCGGCCGACTATTGCGGGGGCTATCTCCATCCGGACAACAGAATCGTGATAAACATCTCCCGGACTGATGATGTGAGGTCTGTCCTGGCCCATGAGATACAGCACGCAATACAGACCATGGAGGGGTTTGCGCGGGGAAGCAATCCCGGGGAGTTTAAAAACACGGTGGAGAATGTGATCCTGGACATCGTGCGGGCCACTGACGGAAGGATTCTGGAGGGTGGCGGTTTCGACAATACCCCCAAAGGCATATTTGCCGCACTTGACCGGAAAGTGCCCTACGGGACAATACTGAGACATTATGACTATCCCCTCAGCCTCGTGGCTGAGAAGTACGGATATGAGAACATCTTTGACCTGGTGAATGACATCGGCCGATTTAAAAGCGGCATACAGGAATACCGTTCCACTGCAGGGGAGGTGGAAGCGCGCAATGTGGAAAGCAGGCTGGATTTTACTTCCGCCCAAAGACGGAACACGCTTGCCGTTTCCACCGAGGATATCGCCCGGAACGGGCAGATATTCCTTTCAAGGGACGTCCGGATGGACGAGCTCGCACGTCATGTGTCTTTTCTGGCCGGGAAACTGCACATTCCGGTGGAAGTGATCCGTCATGCCGACGAGGCAGGCTCTCCCGACATACGCGGCCTGCTCTCCTGCGGGAAAGACATCCGGGGCTGGTATGACATCCCCTCGCAACGTGTCTGCCTGTATCTTCCGCATGCCCGGGGGAAAGCGGACGTCGAGCGTACCCTGCTGCATGAGGGTGTGGCACATTACGGACTCAGAAAGCTTGCAGGTCACAAGCATATGGATGCTTTTCTGGATGACATCTTCAACGGATGCGGAGAAAAAGTACGGGATGAGATTCTCCGGATGGCGGCTGCAGACAAGACGGACATACGTGTCGCAACGGAAGAGTATCTGGCCCGGATGGCCGAGGCCGGTACGGACCAATCCTTATGGGACAGGATTGTCACCGCCTTCCGGAATCTCCTCCGAAAGCTGGGCTTCTGCCTGGAAATCGGCACAAGGGAACTGAGGGGCATACTCGCCGCCAGCCGGAAAAATCTCACCGGAATTGCGGAACCGGCCGTAATACAGACGGCAAGAGGAGACCTTGAACTCTCCTGCGGATACGGGCGGGCGGTTCTCAGGCGGCAGGAGGGGTCGAAACGGATGCGACCTCCCTTCTGGAACGGATGAGAAAAGCGGGGATCAGCCCCGCCTCTCTCGGGCAGGAGGCCTGGAAAGCCGTCTTTAACGGCGGCATCATCCTTCCCGACGGCAGGAAACTCATGGCCGTAAGGGAACCGGCCGGATACGGGATGAGGATATCCGGTGTGTCACCGGGGAGTACAAGAGAGTCGGGAATGGAAATGTAAAACAGGATACTGAAAAATAAGATATGGACGAGTGCGATGAAAAAAATGCTATAAGCCTCTCATGGGGAAGGCGGGAAATCCGGATTTCCGGAGAAGGGACCACCCTGTATGTGAACGGTGTCCCCCATGACATGACCATGATGCTGGAGGCTATCCGTGGAGCCGGCGCGAGACCGGAAAGGATGTCCCCGGCCAGATGGATCTCCTGTTGAGGGGACGGCCTACCGTGCTGCCGGGATGTGAAAGCCCCCTGGTCATGGTACGGGTCCCTTCCGGATATACGGTCAGGTGTCTGTTTCCGGCCGGAGAAAAGGAACACTCCTTCCAGGCGGAAATGCAGTAATTGGACCGGATTACTTATAAAGTATGATATTAATAAAGTTAATAGCGGTAAAAACTAAAAAAGTACAATGGAACATTACATTTTCTATTGCAAGCTGTCGCTTCTGGCAGTCCTGTCACTGATAACGGCCTGCTGCATGCTGAGCCGGAGATGGTATGTCAACCTGGCCGCATTTCTTGCATGCCTCTCGGGCGAGACCTTTCTGGCCCACCTGTTCTTCCCCGGATACATGCTGTGTCCAGCGGCCGCCTCGTTCATAATCCTCTTCCTTTCCCGGATATGGGACCTGTCCAGAACCTCGGCAAAGGGGAACGGGGCTGATCCCATCCGGCTGCCGGTCAGGTCAGGAATCCGGGAGTCCCGGCTCGAATTCTATTACTATTACTCCAACTTCCTGGTTTACGGAGGGGCCGGTTCCCGGAAAGACGAAAAGTATCGGAAAATGGCTTCTGAGCGAATACATGCGGCTGGGATTCGCCGGATTCATCTATGACTTCAAGGATACGGACTATACCCGTACCGCCTACAACCTCATTAAAAGGCACAGGTATCCGCACAAGTTCTACTATGTCAGTTTCGACAGGCCTGAACGGTCGTACCGGTTCAACCCGCTCAAGGTGGTGAGGGACCGCACGGAACTGATCCAGCTGATGGAGGACGTGCTGCTCGCGCTGCTTCCCAAGAAGGAACAGCAGAACGAATGGGTCGCCGGAGGTCTGGGCATCCTCCGCGGCGTGGCGTTCCGGTTCTGGGACGAGTTCCCCGAGCATTGCACGCTGCCGCATATACTGGCCTTCATCATGACCGCCTCGGCAAGGCAGCTCTCCCTGTTCCTGCAGCAGAACCTCGTGTCGGAAATGCTGGCCGGCGCCTATCTGAAGGCGGAAGGTTCCGAGAAGACCCAGGCATCCTATCTCTCCACGCTGTGTAACAATCTGGCCACCGTTTCACAGAACGAGGAGATCGCCTATGTCCTTTCAGGGGACGATTTCGATTTCAACCTGATCGATCCGGAGAACCCCAAGCTGTTCGCCGTCAGCAACAACTTTTCCAAGAATTCGGTCTATGCCCCGGTCATCAGCATGCTCATGACCATATCCGCCAGGCAGTTCTCCATGCAGAACAGGGTTCCCTTCGTCTATTTCCTTGATGAGATGACCACGGTGAACATCAAGAACTTCGAGACGCTGCCTTCAGTCCTGCGTGAGTATAAGGCGGCATTCATATTGCTGACCCAGTCCGGTTCCAAAGTGGAGAACCAGTATGGCAGGCTCGACCGTTCATCCGTGGAAGCCAACTTCGGGAACCAGTTTTTCGGACGGACCAAGGACGTGGAATCATTGAAATATTATCCCATGATCTTCGGAAAGGAGGAAAAGGAACGGAGATCCCGCAGCACGGGAAAAAGCGGTGGAAGCACGAACAGGAGCGTGACCGTATCATCCCAGAAAGAGGACATATATCAGGGAAAGGATTTTGCGGATCTGGAACCCGGGGAGTTCATCGGTTCCGCCACGCGTGCCAACGTCAGCTACTTCAAGGTAAAGCTGGAGATGTATGACGACAGGAACGAGGAGCCCCTGCCCGATGTTCGGGTCCTTGAGCCGGGAGAGCTGGGCAGGAACTTCGCAAGGATTCTTGAGGAAGTACGGGAGCTGTTCCCGTGTGAATGACGGAACGGGGGGGGGTATTGTAGCGCCCCACCCGTTAAAGAATGGCCTTGGAACTCCTTTTTTAGCAGATGCGTATTACCGAAAGAAGCCTATTATGGCATCCTGCATTTAGTTCCAAAAGAATTAAAATCTGTTGCTGTTTCAAAGTAAGGGATAAGCAATTCAATAAAGCGACAAAAACAAGTAATAAATGAGATATTCAGGGATTTTTTGAACATTCTTAGATGATATACTAAAAAAACTATCCATATAATATGTCGTTTTGCACATTTTTAATATATTTGCATCGTTTTATTAAATCTATTTTAATAGAAAGAAATTAATTCTAAACAAATAACAGATACCCGTTTATTAGAATAGAGACAATAAACATAACTAACCTTGTATTAATTTAAATTTAAAACTATGTTAGATCAATTCAAAACTGTAGGCATGCTGTTTGCCTTTTTGGGTGCTTCTACGGGAACGGCATCCGCTTTTACCCCCCTATAACACACTGATACACAGTGATATTACACAGCAAGACGGTGTGTGTAAAGGTGTAGTAAAGGACAATCAGGGAGAAACTGTCATCGGTGCGTCCGTTGTTGTAAAGGGAAGTACCAATGGTACCATTACAGGTCTTGACGGTGATTTCACCCTTGACAATGTAAAGAGAGGTGATGTTATCCAGATTTCTTACATCGGCTATGTGAGCCAGGAAGTCGTATGGCAGGGAACTCCGCTTAACATCACATTGAAAGAAGACTCCCAGACGTTGGAAGAAGTCGTAGTGGTAGGCTTCGGCTCGCAGAAAAAAGCCAACCTGACAGGTTCGGTTTCGCAGGTCAAGATGGATGATGTGCTGGGCGAACGTCCTGTAACCAATGTCAAGAATGCCCTGCAGGGTTCTATGCCCGGTCTGATGGTAAGTGGTGGTGCATCACCGGGTGAAGCAAAAAGCTTCAACATACGTGGTACAGTATCCATCAACGGTATGAATCCGCTGGTGCTGATCGACAACGTTGAAGGTGATATAGACTTGTTGAATCCGGAAGATATTGAAAGCGTCACCGTACTGAAGGATGCGGCATCGTCCGCCATCTATGGTGCACGTGCTGCTGCCGGTGTTATCCTGATTACCACCAAAAAAGCCAAGAAAGGCGAAAATTCAACTTGAACTACAACGCCAATTTTGGCTTCCAGACTTCTATCAACAGTCCCAAACAAGCTTCCCTTGACGAATACCTGAGAGCTTACCAGGCTGCCGGTTTCTCTGAAACTTACTATGCCGGAAACGGATCCGTGAGTAAGTGGCGCGAATACCTGGCCGGATATAAGGAAAATCCTGCTGCTTATCCTACCGTGGGTGACGGTATCTATATCGGTGAAGACGGTGCTCCCTATTACCTGAACGACAAGGATGTGTACAAGGCCTTTCAGGAAACCAGCTTCATGCAGACGCATAATCTGACTGCCAACGGAGGTACTGAAAAACTGCGCTACCGTCTGAGTGCCGGTCTCACCAAAGAAGACGGGCCGCTGATTGAATCGAAGGATACCTACATGCGTAAAAACATCTCTTCTTTCATCAGTGCAGACATCACCGACTGGCTGACACAGGAGGCAGACTTCCGTTATACCGTGGCAGACCGCTCAGAACCGATGGGTTCCGGTGACGGTATCTACTGTATGAACCACATCTCGTTCTATCCTTCAGGTATGATGCCCGGTTCGGTCAATACATCGGTAGGCAAAGACTTGCCTCTGATTACTCCTGAAAACCAGATCCGCTATAACAACCCGTATCTGACAGACACCGATAACACGCGTATCTACCTGCGCACCATTATGCGTCCCATCAAGGGACTGGAGCTGGTGGGTGAATATACCTACGACCGCAAAAACTGGCAGAAGTCATACTATGCCAAAAAGTGGGAATATACTACTGAGCAGCTGGGTTCCAATAATTCAGTTACTTCAGACTACCTGTTCAAGAGCGAAGACCATGAAGACTATAATGCCCTGAACCTGTATGGTACGTATAACTTCTCAATCAAGGAAGACCATATGTTCAAGGTAATGGCCGGTTTCAACCAGGAACGTAAGCAGAATTCATGGATTTCCGTACAGACGCACGATATGATTGCTCCTTCGGCTCCGTCATTCACCAGTGCCACAGGAAAAATCATTCCTCAGAACTCATACAGCGACTACGCTATCCGGGGGGCATTCTATCGTATCAATTATAATTACAAAGACCGCTACCTGTTCGAGGCCAACGGTCGTTATGATGGTTCTTCCAAGTTTCCCAAGGATGACCGCTTTGGTTTCTTCCCGTCCTTCTCTGTAGGTTGGAACATTGCCCGGGAATCCTGGATGGAAAAGGCATTGGATTATGTAAGCGACCTGAAACTGCGTGCATCCTGGGGACAGATCGGTAACCAGAATATTGGTAACTACGGCTATTATTCTACCATGCAGCCGGTGGGTAACAGCAACTACTGGCTGAAAGACGGTGAATTCATTACTTACATCAGTACTCCCGGTCTGGTATCCAATTCCTTCACATGGGAAACCGTAGAAACCTTGGATATCGGTTTTGATGCTTCCATGTTCAACAGCCGCCTGCAGGTGACTTTCGACTGGTACCAGCGTACTACCCGTGATATGCTGATAGCCGGTATCCAGCTTCCTGCCGTAGTAGGTACTTCTGCTCCGATGCGGAATGCAGCTGACATGCGTACACGCGGTTGGGAAATTGCCGTAAACTGGCGTGACCAGATTGGCGACTGGAAGTATAACGTAGGCTTCAACCTCTATGATTATAAGTCAAAGATTACCAAATACAGCAACAATGAAGACAAACTCTTGTCTCAGAATTACTACGAAGGAAAGACGTTAGGTGAAATTTGGGGTTATGTAAGCGACGGGTTCTATACCATTGATGATTTTGACGGTCCCGGTACCTGGCAGCTGAAAGACGGGGTTGCTTCGCTTGACGGATATAATCCGCGTCCGGGTGACGAGAAATTTGTGAATCTGAACGATGACCGGGGTACTAACGAAATCAATAGTGGCTTGAATACGGTAGATAGTCCCGGAGACCAGAAGGTAATCGGAAACAGCACTCCGCGCTATAACTTCGGAGTCAATTTAGAGTAAGCTATAAGGGATTTTCTTTGAGCGCCATCCTGCAAGGTACTGCCAAGCGTGATGTATGGATCGGAGGCATGTCACTCTTCCCTTTCGGCGGCAGTGCAAAAGCCTATTATCCGGTGTTCTACAACCAGACCGACTATTGGGAACCGATGGGCAGCTGCGACGGACAGTACACCGAAAACGACCGCGAATATTGGGTAGCCAAGAACCCCGATGCGTCTCTGTATCGTCTCTACAGCAATATGCAGAACCATGGTTCCAACCAGCGTGCGTCCACCAAGTATCTGCAGAACGGTGCCTACATGCGTCTGAAGAACATCACCCTGGCCTATACCTTCCCCAAGGCACTGATCAGCAAAGTCAGCCTCAGTGCACTGAAGGTATTTGTCAGCGCAGAAAATCTGGCCACCATCAGTTCACTGCCTAAAGGCTACGACCCCGAGAGATTGAGCTGGGGATACCCGTTCTACCGTACTCTTTCATTCGGTCTTAATGTTACACTCTAAAACCTACGATTGAACCATGAAAAAGATTGCAAAATATACAGCCATTGCCGCATTGGCCATAGGCTTTGCGGGATGTAATGACAGCTTTCTCGATAAAGCTCCAACTACCACCATCAGTGAAGTGACGGCTTTCGAATCCTATAAGTCCACCCAGGCCTATATGTGGCCATGCTATGCCATCCTCTACAATACCACCATTGCCACCTCGCCCAATGACCACGGCTATGCGTCGGTATATAATGGTGATCGGAATGCCGGTTACTTCTCCAACCGTACACCGGGAGGATATAATGCCTATGCCTTCCAGACGGTAGCTCCGTCCTCTTCGGGCAACGGCTGGGATTTCGGCTGGATCTATCACATCAACATCATGCTGAAGGGACTGGAAACCTCTTCCATGCCTACTGCCGAGAAAGAACACTGGCAAGCGGTGGGATATTTCTTCCACGCTTTCTGGTATATGGAGTTGATCAACCGCTTCGGTGATGTGCCTTGGATTGATAAGGTGCTCGACACCGACACCGATGAGCCTTACGGTCCGCGTACTCCCGCGTGATGAAGTGGCCAACAACATCCTGACCCGTTTGAAATGGGCGGAAGAGCACATCGGTAATTTTGAAGAACAAGACGGCAGAAACGCCATCAATCAGGCTTGTGTCCAGATGGCCTTGTCGCGCTTTACCTTGCGTGAAGGTACCTGGCGGAAATATCATGGTCTGAATGATGCAGACAAATACCTCACGGAATGCGTACGGGTATCGAAAGAACTGATAAACAAATATCCGGAACTCTATACCGGTACAGACGGTCAGCCGGCTGCCGGCTATGGCGAACTGTGGACATCGCCCAGTCTGGCCAATGTGCCGGGCGTGATTCTGTACAGAGAGTACAAGACCGACTTCCTGACCTCCATGTTCAATTTCCGCGAACGGAATGACCAGGCAGTCTATCAGCTGTCACAAGATATGGCTGATATGTATCTGACCAAAAACGGACTTCCCATAACCAATGCACAGAATACACAGTACAAGGGAGCCAGCAAGGACATCTACGACATCTTTACCGACCGAGACCCGCGTATGTATCATACGGTGACTCCTCCTTACTCTGTCATTCAGGGAGGTACCGATAAACCGGCTGAAAACCCTAACTGCAGCTGGGGATATGATACCCGTGACCCTAAATACCGCAAGTTCATCGATATCATGGGGGCAGATGTGACGGTAGCTAACCCAGGCAAGGCCGGGCAGATGAAACGTTTGCCCATCAGCAACTGGAATGCAGGTAATCTGATCAAGAAAATGCCTAACCTTAGGGGGGACAACGGACCTTGCAGTACTGCATCGGGCTATTATCTGTGGAAAAACTACAATGGCTGGGAATTGAGCAACAACAATTCAGCCATGTGCGATTCTGACAAGCCTATCTTTAAGGTAGAAGAAGCAATTCTGAACTATGCCGAGGCTGCTTGCGAACTCGGGCAGTTTGACCAAGCTGCAGCCGACATCTCTATCAATCGCCTTCGTAAACGTGCCGGTGTAGCCGACATGGAAGTGGCCAAGATTGACGCCTCGTTCGACCCGAACCGTGATAAGGGCAACAACCCTCACTGGTCCGGTGAAATGCCTGACTATGAAGTAGAACCACTTTTGTGGGAAATCCGCCGTGAGCGCATAGTGGAATTGATGGGGGAAGGTTTTGGTTTCTATGATGTACGTCGGTGGGCCAAAGCACCTTATTTCATCAACCGTCAGGAAAAAGGCATGTGGTGGAGTATGGACGATCCTCTCTATACGGCCAACACCAATGGTATCCTGAATACCAAAACAGGCTTGAAAGATGAAACACTCCGGGAAGGTTACATCTACGTTCAACCCAGTCCAAAAGTGGAAGGGAAGGGATGGATTGACAAATACTACTTGTATTGTGTACCTACCGAACAACTTTGCTGAACAAAAATCTAACCCAAAACCCGGGATGGCCTACGGTTAATGAATAGCTTATACAGAAGTCGGAGCAACTTGACAGATGGAGTATTGTTCCGACTTCTGCTTGTTACCCGACTAATTTTTTCTATCACCGTTGCTCAGCATACCTTGAACCCGCATTTCCTGGTGACACTGCCGGGGAAGTGAGATAAATGGAGATTCTATTAAGAATATTGCTTCAGAAGAACTATTGGGCTACCTTACTCATTTCTTTGTGTACTATTCTGCGAAACTCCTCACTTTTTGCAAAAATTCCTATCTGTTCGCCTTTGCACATATCGTAAATTATAAATGTTTTTACGATACAACCGACGGTCATCTCTCCCTTCCGGTCAGAAGATCGGTTCCCAGCCTTTCCAGTTCCTGGATAATGGCCTTCCTGGGATTTACTACGAACCGGTACAGACGGCAGACATTCATGTACAGCCGCCTTTCCTCCTTGAATTCCCCGTGCAGGATCTCACGCTTGATTCTCGATACAGTCTCGTTCCGCAGCTCGTTCCTTGCCTTCCATTCCCCGGAATATTCCTTCAGGCCCTCATCCTTGGACCGGCAGTAAGGGAAGTAGCCATACCGCTGGTTGAACCTGGAGGCGCACCGGGCGGACCACTGGGAACGGTCAAAGCCGACCACCACATCCCTGCCGTCAAGAACCTGCCGGTTTCCCCTGCTCTTGGACAGCGGGGAAAGGGACACGGTCTGGGATCTGTCCATGCGGGAGACGATAATATGCACATGCAGCTGCAGTCCCGGCTTTCTTTCACCGGCTTTTGCCTTGCCGGCTTCCACCTCGGGATCATCGCCTTTATAGTGGCGTTCTGTTTCCACACGCCCATACCATACCAGATCGTCACCGGATCTGATTTTCTCCCGGTAAAAATTACGGGCATATTCATCCATGCACTCACGGGTGAGCCGTTTCATTTCAGCCAGGACTTCTTTCTGTTGCTCCGGGGAGAGCTCCGGGAATTCGCCGGTCTTTTCCCCGGTCACTTTTTCAATGAGGTGCTGCTGCTCCTCACCGCTGGGATTGATGGTGAGCATATAGAACTTGTCGTCGTTCCTTTTCAGTGTCCTGTGGTTGTTGTCCATATGATACATGACGGTCAGAGGGGTCACATAATCCTCTTTCTGTGAGAAAAAATTATCATAATAAGTACGCTCCTCCTTCAGCTCCTTGCTGAGATATTCCACCAGCTGCACGCATTTTCCCTTGTTGTCCGACACGCCCGGAGTATTTACAGGCCGGTGGACTTTACAATACATATTCCTCGTTGATCTTCTTGATGAGCAGCTGCAGGGTGCTGACGGGAATCTTGACGTCATCACAGAATTTCACCTTCGGGAACTTGTCCGGATTGAGCTGGAATTTTATCAGTTCTGCCAGCCTGCGGAGCTTCTCCCGTTTTCTTTTTCCACATCCGCCGGGGAGCCCTCCCCGTACTCCGCCAGCTGTTGCTGGAGCTTCCTGTTCCTTTCCTGCAGATCGTGCATCTCATTCATCAGCCTTGCATAGTCCGGGGATTCATGGAGGCCGCCTCCCATGCCGGCCAGTTTTTCAAGAATGGGCTTGAAAATGTCACGTTCCTGGGACTTTACTATTCTGACAAGATCCTCAACTCTCTTTTCCACCAAAGCCGTCGGATTCCTTGAGGCATAGCGTGGATTGTACCCGGTCACTTCAAAAAAGTGAGCATTCTGTCAATGACAACATTTGGAGTGTCGCCTCCCTGAAAGATTTCCAGTCTTTTCTTCACACTTGGGGAAACCCTGACCACTTTGGTTGATATTTCCTTACCTGTACTCATTTCCGTTACATTTTTTAATTCTGAAACAAAGGTAATTCAAATGCATTCCGGATTCAAGTGTGACACCTACTTTTCGGAGGTAATATATTATAATATTCTGAAAATTAGTAAAATAGTAGAACAGTTACAAAAAAAACAACGCGAAGTTAACGACGGAGACGCTATAAATCAATATTTTGGCAGATTTTTTGTTAACGAAGTGTAACACCAATGTTTACAGAAGACATATATAATATACTAATAATCAACGCTATGCGTCGATTCATGTTCACGTGTGCGGGAACTCCTCTTGCTCTTCCTTATCAGGAATTCACTAAGGGGATGAACCCCTTAGCCCCCCGATAAGGAAGGGCAGCGTGGCATGTCCGGAACAAGGCGTTTTTAGGGGAGGTCCATCCCATGAAAAGAAATGACATGCAGAAAAGGGGAAAACGTATAGAGGAAATGACGGGCATGTGGAAAAATCCCCATGAAAGAAGGAAAAACGGCTCATGGAAATACCGGATACAACTTTTAGCAGAAGCAAAACAAAGCTAACACGCTGATAAATAGCATGATAAAACTTGGATATTCGAAGAAAAATCATTACCTTTGATATGTGATAATAAAGGAGATAACATCTTATGAATGAACAAATTAGAACCATTTTAGCCGAGGACGGTACAAAGACCTCGAAAATCAGAAAACTTCTGCTGCTCGGACTCACCCACCGTGAAATTGCCAATCTTGTAACCCGTGGAAACCGTGGGTTTGTATGGAATGTCTACAAGAGAATGAGGGACGAGGGGCTGATCGTATCCGCAGGGACTCCCACCGCCACCACCACACCCGAACTTGATTATTCTTTCAGAAGGAAATTCGGTGTCGAGATAGAAGCCTATAACTGCACATGCCAGCGGCTCGTACGCGAGCTGACGGAAGCGGGAATCGAGGTGGCTTCGGAAAGATACAACCATGACCTCCGTCCGCACTGGAAACTGGTAACGGACAGCAGTCTGAACGGGAATGACACATTCGAACTCGTAAGCCCCATACTGGAGGGAGAGGACGGACTGGAGAAGCTGGAGAGGGTCTGCTGGGTGCTGGACTCCTGTAATGTCAAGATTAATGGAAGCTGCGGATTGCATGTGCACATGAATGCGGAGGACTTCAACATCACTACATGGCGGAACCTGCTGCTTTCCTACAAGCATGCCGAAGCGGAAATAGACAAGTTCATGCCAGCCTCGCGCAGGGGCGGCAGCAACACTTACTGTGGCTCCCTCATCCAGTTTCCCGATGAGCGGATACGCTCGGCACGAAACATCAGGGAACTTCAGGGGCTGTTCCCCAGCAGGTATATGAAAGTGAACCTTCAAGCCTATTCACGCCACAGGACGGTAGAGTTCCGCCAGCATTCGGGAACCATCAGTTTTACAAAAATAGAAAATTGGGTGTGTTTTCTCGACAGAATGATTACCTTTGCATCCGTGGGTTCTCTGCCTGCAGGAATCAGACTGGAAGATTTTCCTTTCCTGGGGGAGAGAAACAAAAGTTGTATTATAAATTAAGAACAAAAAAATTAGCCGTATGAATAATATGAACAAGAAGACATATATGTTGCCTGGTGACGAGCGTATCGTTGCCGGCAACGCCGAAGAGTTTGTGCATGAACTCCGTGTGGGCAGCTGGATGGATTCCGACTGTACCGACGAGCAGTATATGCACAACAATTTTTGCCGAACGTTATGTGGTGCAGGCCGGGGTGAGGATTGCCACCGATACTCGGAGAAATTCCTATCCGATCTCATACGGACAGGATATGCAAAAAAAGAAATATAACGGACGGCTCTCCTTTATTATTACCGTGTCCCCATTTTCCTTTCAAGGGAAAGTGGGGATTTTTTATAGAAACAAGTAACTTGCATATAAAACTTCAGGCAATGATTTACTTTTTTTTATTCTATTATTATACATATATACTTTTTAAGTAAATTGCAGAATACCGTTCACCTCCCTGCCAAACGTTTTCCCCGTACATTTCTCAAGGAGGGCGGCATTGTCTTTGGTAAAAAAAGGTACGACAGTTCGGGAATGGCAGTCTGAAGAATAGTACCCGTCCCCGCTACAGTTCACACCCGATAAAAAATAACCTTGTTCTCACTTTTATCCGGAATGAATGTTTTTTCAAGTACGGCCGTTCCGTATATCCCGCCCAATGCGGGGAATTCTTATCCATGCATGTAATTTGTAACTTTACCAGCAGGAAAATGGAAAATGTGAATACAGCACTTTTCCGGGGATGCCTATCTTTGCCGGCTCAAAAAGACAGACATCATTATGATAACAACGAGCCGATTTTTTAAAGAGAAACAGTATATGTGGTACAAGGTTAGAGAGCTTCAGTCAAAAGGATTAAACAAGACACAGATCGGGAAGCACCTGGGGAGTGGACAGAAGCACCGTGCGGAGATATCTGCAGATGTCCGGGAAGATTTTGTAAGGCGGCGGAATTCGCATCGCAAATACACGCTGAAACTGGCAGGATACGAGGAGTATGTGCGGGGGACTCTGGAGGAATATCCGTATATATCGGCCGCAAGGATACATGACTGGCTTAAGGAATGCTATCCGGATTTCCCGGAAGTGTGCGACAAGACCGTATTCAATTTTGTAGAAAAGGTGCGCTGCAAATATGGCATCGGAAAGAAGTCGGGAGGCCAGGATACGCAGGGACTATGAGAAACTGCCGGACACCCCCTACGGGGAGTATGCGCAGGCGGATTTCGGGGAGAAATGGATGTCAGCGGGAAACGGCAGAAGCACGAAAGTCTATTTTTTTGCGATCGTCTGGCACGTTCACGTTACAAGTTCACCTTTTTTTCGCCCGCCGCCCTTTCGACACGGAACTCGCCATCTATGCACATGAGTGTGCTTTTGAGTATTTCGGAGGGAAACCGGAAAAGATCTTTTGATGATGGGACAGGGTGCTGATCTCCCGGGAGAACCTGGGGACCTGATGCTGACAAGGAAGTTCAGACGTTTGTCAGGGAGCAGCATTTCCAGCCGGTGTTCTGCCATAAGGCCGATCCCGAGTCAAAAGGCAAGGTCGAGAACGTAGTGAAATATGTGAAGGAGAACTTTCTGGTGGCACGTGTGTTCCGTGATATTGACAGTCTGAACAGGGAGGCCCTCGAATGGCTTGAAAAGGACGGGGGGAACAGGAAGGTGCACGGGACCACCCGTCTTGTTCCCGGGAAGATTTTGCCGTGGAGAAAGGCTTTCTCATGCCCTATCATGGGACGCCACAACCACCGCAGGAGGAGATGAGGGGAATACCATGTACGCAAGGACAATACAGTGCAGTACAGGGGGAATTATTACAGCCTGCCATGCGGAACTTACCGGAGCGGGCAGACAACCGTCTGGCTGCAGGAAACGGAAGGGAATGTGGAGCTGTACAACAAGGATACGGGGGAAACTCATCTGCCGGCATGCGCTCTGTACCAGAAAGGGAAGGACCGTTTATGACGACTCCCACAGAAAACCGAGAAACGCCGGAGTGAAGATAGCCGAACGCATCCTTGTCCATGTGTCGGGCAACAGGGAGGTGGCCATGTGGATGGATAATCTGAAAAGGAGGAAGGAACGTTATTACAGGGATAATCTGGAGGTGATCCTGCGCATAATTCCCGGATATGACAAGAATACACTGATAGAGGCCATACGGATATGTCTGGACAAAGGCATCTATAACGGGGATTCGGTTAAAAAGCCTGTGTGAATATGTGTGCAGGGGAAAGGAAAATGGAACAGAAATATACGGACTGGAGGATCACCTGCCCCGACAAGGCGGATTGATACAGTCTTATAACGAAATACTCAGGGATTATGACAAGACATAAGAAGGAACTCATGGAATGTGCACGTATGCTCAAGCTGGGCAATCTGACCGAACATCTGGAAGAACTGCTGCATCAGGCCCAGGAAAAGCAGCTGACCTATCCGGAGTTTCTACTCGCCTGCCTCAGGGAGGAGGTCCGGACCAGGGAGAACCGGAAATATTTGTGCCGTTTGAAAGCGGCCGGGCTTCCTGCAAGGCATGATCTGGACCGTTACGACTTTACCCGGACGGAAGGAATCGACTCAGAAAGCTGCGCGAACTGCGCGAGCTGGTATGGGTGGGACAGGCATACAACCTGCTTCTGGCAGGCGGTTCCGGAACAGGAAAGACCTATATTGCCGCCGGACTTGTCCATGAGGCGGTGAAAGCCGGATACAGGGCATATATGGTTACGCTGGAGGACCTTCTGACCTGTCTGAAGACAAGGGATGTTTCCAGGCATGCGATGAAAACCTACAAACGGATCATGAAGGCACAGCTGCTGGCCATTGACAATGCCACACTCTTTCCCTTGAAAAGAGAAGATATCATGTTGCTGTTCAAACTGGTGAATGAGTTTCAGGAAAAGACATCGCTTATCGTTACAGCCAACTACTCCCTTACAGAGTGGCTGGCAATACCGGGAGAGGAAGCTGTCGCAGCGGCATTGCTTGACAGACTGCTCTACTGTTGTGAGATTATACAACTGTCAAGAAGCAGCTATCGGATGGAAAACAGGAAAACAATTTTTAGCAATCGGAGTGAAGATACGGACACTTTAAAAGAGTTAACAACTGTAAAGTAATATCCTGCTAAAAAGTGGGATATATTAAATTACATAAAAATGAGGTGTGTAAATTTGCAAGGTACAATTATTTTTGTGTCCATTAAAAACATGAAATGATACTTATGAAAAACTTAATTTTGATTTTGATTTTTGCAGCTGTTGGCTTGAATACGATGGCTTCCAATCCTGTACATGTGATTATAACTGCCGGACAGTCTAATACCGATGGACGAACTCCTAATGAAGATTTGCCGGCATATATTAAAGCATTGGCTACGGATACACTGACGTATGCCGAAGGTGCCTACCGTTATTGTCAGATAGCTCAGAATGACGGAAAGGGAGAATTTATTCCTTTCTGGCCTCGTGCCAAACGTAGCGGAAAAAATAATATGTGGGCTTTTGATGCAGTGACATATTATTGGTTGGAGCAGTTGTTGCAGGAGAAATTTTATGTGGTGAAATGGGCTGTTGGCGGAACTTCCATAGCACCTGATTATAATGCTTCCAAGGGACGTTTTTGGTCTGCGGCGCCTGAATGGCTGGCACAGGTTAAGCCAACTTCTGATGGAGGAAACTCCTTGTTGCTTTCTTTCATTCAAGAGATAGACATGTGTATAGACAAGACTCTTTCCCGCCTGAAGGATGGCTATCAGATAGATGCATTTCTTTGGCATCAGGGGGAAAGTGATTATGCTAAAAGTAAAGATTATTACCGTAACTTGAAGACAATGGTGGCTTATGTGCGTATGCATCTGACAGAAAAAACCGGAAAGGATTATTCTCGTTTGCCTTTTATTTTTGGTACTGTTGCCCGAAGTAATAAATATTTCAGCAGAGAAGTGGAGAATGCGATGAAGCAATTGGCTGCTGAAGATCCGAACATGCACCTGATAGATATGTCAGGCGCGGAATTGTTAGATGACAGACTTCATTTCACGGCTCATTCGGCAGAGTATTTGGGACAACAGGTATATAAGCAGTTGGAACAAATTATTAAAGGAGTTACCGTCAGGACTGATGAATTGAAAGGAAAACGTTTGGGAATTATTGGAGATAGTTATGTGAAGAATCATAAGGAACCTGTTAAGAATACCTGGCATTATAAATTTGCCGAGAAACATGGTATGGAATATTTAAATTATGGCAAGAACGGCAGCAGCATTGCTTATAGTAGCCCGCGTTGGGGGGAAGCGATGTATGTAAGATATAAGGAAATGCCGGATGATTTGGATTATGTTATTGTTGTGGGTGGGCACAATGATGGTTTTAAATTGGATTCAATTGGCGGTATTGATGTATTTAAAGAGAGGCTGGCAATGCTGTGTGAAGGGCTTATTGAAAAGTATCCCACAGCTAATTTTTTTTCTTTACCCGATGGAACTGTAAAAATTTTGCAGGAAGTGATGCTGAGAAAGTGGTGGATGCTATGATTGAGGTTTGTGGAAATTATAGTATTCCTATTTTTGACAGCGCCCGAAAAGGAGGAATTTATGCAAGTAATGATCATTTTAAAAAATATATTTTCAGAAACAGCAAGAATAATACAGATACTGCACATTTGAATGAAAAAGGTCATGAACGTTTCTTGAAAGTGGCTGAGAGTTTTTTATATTGCAATACTGAATAATGTAAATGTAATGGATTATTTTTAAAATGTGATGACGAAGAAATAATCCATTTACAATTTTCTTACAGTTCGGAGAAAAAAAGTAAGGTATTTTCTCTCCGCTAGGGAAAGTAATTCTCTTTTTGATCTTTGTATTTTTTCTTGAACCAGTTCATTTCTATATGTGTTGTTTGTTTTTGTATGACTTTATTCCAATTTCCAACTATTTGCCCGTTGTACAGAATAACCGGACGGAATATCCCGAAAGAATTGAATGCTTTGTGTTGGTATTCTTTGTTCAATACATCAGTACGGTCTTTGTAGCTGATTAGGTATTCATCGTATGAAGGAAGAATATGCAATATGTCGGTTGTTTTTTCTTCTTTATAAGACTGATGAACATATAATTTTTGTGCTAGGAAACGGTCAGTAAGCAATTCTTGTTCAATGGCGGCTATACCTTGTCTAGCTTCCGTTACCGAAAGTCCGGACCACCATACAAAGTCTTTCAGACTGGCAGGAGAGTGGCTTCTAAAAAATACTTGCGTGCCAAGATAGCTAGCGCCTCTTCTTTATGTAATTCTTGTATTGGAGGAACACGCTCATCCAAAAGTGCGAAGGTGATTTTATTATTTTTATCTGCTCCGCTGCAAATAAGTCCTTCAGCTTCAGCGTGAATCAGGAAACGGTTGGATAATCTTTCATTGGTTTCCAGCCCTCCTTCTTTAAATATGTTGTCAATTTCTTGCTTGGTCAGATGATTGTGTCCTGCTAGTGCCTTTTCCAATAATCGGTTTGCTTTGTTGTAAATGTCAACTGAAATGTCTTGTCCTCTGGACTTGGCAAAAGAGTCATTGGCAGTAATGATGCGTCGGGATGAAAGCTTCAGCATCCAGCGTATATCTTCTGCAGCTACATAATAATGCCAAGTAGGGACGCATGACATGAATGCGCAATATATCTCCTTTTGCCAGTGCCTCATTGACTGTTTGCAGATTTCCTGCCTTTAGCCGGATACCAATAGCCCATTTGGACATGGTGTAATCTTGCGCTTGAATGCCTCCCATCCATGATACAAGATCTTTCGGATTATTGAAAACCGGATTTATTAACTGTTGGCTGTGCAGACGGATGGTAGGTATCATTTCAGATAATTTCCATCAAACGATAAAGGTAAAAAGTCCGCTTACGTTTTCTAATATATAAATATCAGTCTTACTATAAAGCAGTATCCGCATAGGTTTTCCATATCGTTTTTCAGTTTCTAATAATACTTGCCGACAGGCTCCGCAAGGAGGAATAGGTGTGTCAAGAAAACCATTTTCTGTGCGGGCAGCAATGGCGAGTGTTTTTACTGCTTGATCCGGATATTGAGAATTGGCATAAAACAAAGTGGTACGTTCTGCACAAAGACCAGATGGGTAGGCTGCATTTTCTTGATTGGTTCCGGTAATGACGATATCATTTTCCAACAGTGCGGCGGCTCCAACAGCAAAATGTGAGTAAGGAGCATAGCTTCTTTTCGTTGCTTCACACGCGGCGTCTATCAGTTTGCGGTCCTTCTCTGTTAGTTCGTCATAATGGCAAGCCTCTATGTTTATTTCCAGTTTGATTTGTTTCATGATACGTACCACTTTGTTTTCTTGCAAATGTAATGTTTTGTTTTTAATCTCCCAATGTTTCTTTTCTAAAATCTGGTTTTAAATTTATTTGTTTTTTCTTATTGCTTGTCGGAGTTGAATGTGAGAAGAATAATATAGTTACCGATAAAAAAAAGGAGAAAGTTGCAACTTTTTTTTTTTTTATTTGTGCGTCTAATGAATATATAATTAAAAAAAGAGAAAGATTATGTTAGCAACAACAACACCTACTATCGAAGGAAAACGTATAACTAAATATTATGGCATTGTAACAGGTGAAACTATTTATCGGTGCTAATCTGTTTCGTGATTTTTTTTGCTAGTATTCGTGACATTGTAGGCGGTCGTTCCGGTTCTTATGAAGAAGTACTTCGACAGGCTAAAGATACTGCGTTACGAGAAATGCAGGATCAGGCTGCTTTATTGGGAGCTAATGCTGTAGTTGGGGTGGATTTGGATTATGAAACTGTGGGGGACAGCGGTAGTATGCTGATGGTAACCGCAAGCGGCACAGCTGTCAGAATAGAAGATTGAGGTAAAGCAGATGTGCCTGTTGCAATATTTTTTAGGTTTATTGCAACAGGTACATCTGCTTTTACTGTATTAGGGTATTCCTAATATCTCTTTGGCCTTGTTTTTACTTGAAATGAAATCTAGTGAGTTGACAATATTATCGTAATTTGTTGTGTCAGCTATATGGTCTTTCAGTACTTGTAACATTTTTAACTTGTCATTATCAAAAGTATAAAGTGACATAAGTTTAAGGCATTGTGCGCAACTTAATTTTTTATTTATAATGGCTTTTTCCAGAGTTGAATCTTTGAATACGGAATTTTTTGTTTCATTGTATATCTTTTTCAAATTCGTTATCGTCTATTGAACCAACGGTATCGAGGGATATTTTGCTGGAATATAGGTCTCCTACTGAAGTCTCTTTAGCTATTTCATTGTAGGAATCCATGCTTGTTACCTTTCCGTTTCGAAATTCGATAATTAGAAATTTGCAAGACGTTGCAATTCCTCCGCTCTGATATTCCCATTGTTCCAAAGAACCATCGAAACGTCGGAAATCGGGTTTTCCAAGAAGTTGGCCTATTTCTTCTGTTGTCATTCCCTGCTGTACTTTCCATGCTTTCTGTTTGATACTTCCTGTGGTATGACAGCTGACAAGTGTTATACTGATAACAAGCAATAATAGTTGTTTGAATTTTTCTCATATATTTATGTTTTTGTGTGTTGTTTAGGTTGAATTACCATTGGTTAGTGATTCCCAATATTTTTACGTGCATCATCTTGTTTAAATAAAGAATCCAGTGTCTTGATGATTTCTTTTTTTCCATTTTCACGGTCTACAATGCGGTTGGAAATCATTCTTAATACTTTCATTTTTTCATCGTCCCATGTAAATATGGACATGAGTCGGGCAGTTTGTTTACAGGTGAAGTAGTTGTTTACAACTCCTACAGATAATAATTCCATTTGGTCGTCCTTAAATGCTTTGTTTTTTACTTTTTTATAGAGGTTTTCAAAATCATGTGGATTCATGGCTTTGTGTTTTGGTCTGTGCGGGCCAGAATGATCAGGGTGGTTGGGTGGAACTACCGTAATGATTTCATTTGGCGGACACACTGCAACTGGAGGCGGAGTAATGTTGGACTCAAAAGAATCCATGTTTGTTACCATTCCGTCTACAAAATCGATAATAATTACCGTGTTTGCAGCTGTGGACATATTGGTCTTGGTATATTCCCATTGTTCCGAGCCGTTGTCGAATCTACGGAAATCGGGTTTCCCAAGTAAATGGCTGACTTCTTCTTGGGACATCCCTCTCTGTACTTTCATAATAGTGCTACTAGTAGTCAAACTGCAACTGATGACTAAAGTACAAATGGTTAACGCTAATAATGTTTGTTTCAATCTTCTCATTTTTTTGTTTTTTTGTTTGTAACAAAGATAAGTTGGGAAAAGGTATATTCTTCTATCTTTTTCCCTATTTATTTTTAGGGATTTCCCTACTGTTTATATGGTAATTCTTCTAAGAACTGAAATTTATTGATAGGAAGATTGAGTTTGAATTCTTTAAATTCATATTCCGGAAGATTGGTTGTATTTTTCTCTTGTAGGAAATGTGATTGATTATTTTAACTTCATCTATAATTAATGTAAAAACTTCATTTTCACTTTTAACTTCTTGTTCTCGGGTGGTTCTAACCTATAAACTTTTGACGAATAGATGATAAACGTAGATAAAATTAGGCAAGTATGGGCTTCCAACCCGGAACGGGGATTTAAACTGTTGATAGATTTTTTTTTCAACAGCCCATATATTGGCATATCCGGAGATTGGTTGTATCACATGAGGATGCAGAGGATATTCTGCAGGAAGTCTTTATTCGCGTCTTTCGCCATCTTCCTCAGTTTAGGGAGGAAAGTTCATTGGGGACATGGATTTACCGGATAGCGACCAATGAGTGTCTCCGTTTTCTGAATATGCGTAAGGAACAAGCTGTTTCGGCGGAAGAAGTTCAGGAAGAGTTAATGAATAAGTTGATGGCGTCAGATTATGTGGATTATGAGAACGAAATGGCGGTGAAATTTCAGCAGGCTATTTTGATGCTTCCTGAAAAGCAGCGGGTAGTTTTCAATCTTCGTTATTATGATGAACTGGAATATGAGGAAATTAGCAGGATTACGGACACGAAAGTGGATACGTTGAAAGTGAATTATCATTATGCAAAAGAGAAGATAAAAGAGTACATGATAAATAATTAAAGACAGGATGGAAAAGGAGTTTGATTTTAAGAATATTGGGAAGCGGATGCCTTATCGTACCCCTGATGGCTTTTTCGGAAAAATGCAGAAGCAAGTATTGGAGCGTACACAGGCTGAGAGGTTTAATAGGCAGCATAGAATAAAATTGATTATTGGGGCTGCTTTAGCTATTGCGGCTGTCATGTTGGGAGTTCTTTTCTTTCCGATATCCCAACCTGTGGCAGAGGAGTTGCCTTCTCCTTCACTTATTGTTTCTACGGATTTAGAATCTTCTTATTCAGATACTTTGGCTCGTTATATAGAATCTATGTCTGATGAGGAATTAGCAGGATGGGTGGAATTATCTGAAAATGATATATTTATAAATTGATTAATCACTAAAAACAAAAAAATGATGAGAACAAAATTTTTTTTAATGATGTTGGCAGCCATTGTTATGGGAAGTCAGGTAACACTTTTTGCACAAGAAAAGAAAGGAGCTAAATCTGAAAGAAGGCAGTTTAATAAAGAGCAGATGCTGGAAATACAGTGCAATCAAATTATAAAAAGGATTGGCATTGGATGACGCAACGACTGCTAAATTTATTCCGGTGTATAAACAATACATGGAAGAAATGCGGGCTACTCGTCATATGGGAGCCTGTCGAAATATTGCAAATAGAACGGCTGCAGATAAACAGACCCCCAAACCGCTTCCTACAGATGCTGAAGTGGAGCAGGCTATCAAGGCACGTTTCGCGCAGAGTAGAAAGATACTGGATGTTCGTGAGAAGTATTATAATGAGTTCGGAAATTTCTTTCTCCTAAACAAATTCAGAAAATGTATAATATGGAGAAACACAATGGCGATAAATTCCGTAAAAGAGATGAGAAAAAGACAAGGAATGAAAAAACAGCATGATGGGAGAAGACATATGCCACAGGGCGATGTGAAGAAATAAATATGGATGAAAATGTAAAAATTGTGCTTTCATTGTCTTTATAGCTTTATTCTTTTAAGTGGCTGCTGTTTATGGTAGCCACTATTTTGTTTTCTCAGTGGAAGTATATATTTTTGTGAAGCTAATAGTAGCTATTTAACTAATAAAAAAAACAATACGATGAAAGTAAAGAAATTAAGTGGTAAAGTTCAAGATGCACAACAAATACCGACCTTGTTTGATAATGAGAACATTACGTATCATCCTATTGATATAGTGAACTGGAAAGAATATCCTTATCAACCTCAAGTCTCTTTTTTCGTATAGCCTATACAAATGATGCTATATTAGTCCATTATAAAGTAGTAGAAGACAGTGTTCGTGCCAAATACGGTGAAGATAACGGTAGTGTTTGGACAGATTCCTGTGTGGAATTTTTCTCTATTCCTGCGGGAGATGGCATTTATTATAATTTGAATGTAACTGTATCGCTACGATTCTTTTAGCAGCAGGTTCGGAGCGTAATAATCGTGAAATGGCTCCTTCTGAAATAACGGATCAGGTGAAGCGTTGGGCTAGCTTGGGCAGAGAAACTTTTGAAGAAAAGATAGGAGAATGTACTTGGGAGGTGGCTTTGCTGATTCCGTATAAGGTATTTTTTAAGCATGCCATTACCGGGCTGGATGGAATGAGCATACGGGCTAATTTTTATAAATGTGGAGATGAATTGCAAAAGCCTCATTTCTTATCATGGAATCCTATTAAAATAGAGAAGCCGGATTTTCATCGTCCGGATTTCTTTGGACTTTTGGAATTCGAATGAAATTCGTAATTAATTTAAAAAGATTGCATACAGCCGGATAAAAATGGTAAGTTTGCAACTATATATAGCGGAAAAAGTATAGTCGCGATTTTGAAACAGTTTTATATGATGAAACATACGTTGAAATTTATATTAATCGGGTTGTTTTGTTGTCTATGTAATTTTTACAGTGCAAGCGCAAACCCGTAACCGGCAGTATGAGGAATATATTCATAAGTATAAAGATCTCGCTATCGATGAGATGAAACGGTATCATCGTATTCCTGCCAGCATCACTTTGGCTCAAGGATTATTGGAATCAGGAGCGGGAAAAAGTACACTGGCTCGTAAATCCAATAATCATTTCGGTATAAAATGTGGTGGTGACTGGACTGGTCGTACTGTACGGCATGATGATGATGCCCGTAATGAATGTTTTCGTGCCTATAAGCACCCTCGTGATTCATATGAAGATCATTCTAAATTTTTAAAAGGACGTTCACGTTATGCATCTCTTTTTAAATTAAAAATCACCGATTATAAAGGATGGGCGCATGGGCTGAAGAAAGCGGGATATGCTACTGACCCTCGCTATGCATATCGTTTAATTGATATCATTGAATTATATGAATTACATAAGTATGATACCAAGGATGGTATAAAGTGGATGAAGGAATTCCCAAACCCGCATCAGCCTTATTTGGCTAATGATTTACTCTATATTGTGGTACGTCCGGGGATACATTTAAAAAAACTTTCTAAAGAATTTGATATCAGTCAACGCAAGTTGAGGAAATACAATGATCTTTATAAGGGATATGTATTGAAGCCAGGAGATATTATTTATTTGGATAAAAAGCATCGTCGTGCGGATAAGGAACACATAGTTCATGTTGTCCGTGGGGGAGAATCTATGTATTCCATTTCCCAAAAATATGGTATTCGTCTGAAAAATTTATATAAGATGAATAAGATGAAACCGGGAAGACCCTTCTCCTAAAGTAGGTGATATATTGCGTTTGCGTTAATCATTATTGTACGGTAACTGATGTTTAAAAGCGTACAGGGTGTCCGATATCGGACACCCTGTACGCTTTATTTGTTGTTGATTATCAATAAGTTGTTTCCTTGGCACGGATGTTGTTTATTCTTTAGCACAAAAATGATAATAATAAAATTACAATAAGTTATGGACAGAGAAATTCTAAAGAAGTGCGTGATAAGGAGCGCAAAAAGAAGTTCATTAAATATGGTGCAATAGGTGTGGCGGCAGTGGTATGTATAGCTGTATTGATTTCGTTTATGCGAAGCAGCGTCAATAGGAAAGATTTGGTGTTTTCAGAAGTGGACAATGGAACTATTGAAGTAAGTGTCAGTGCTTCCGGTAAGGTTGTTCCGGCTTTTGAAGAGATTATCAATTCACCTATTAATACTCGTATCGTGGAAGTTTACCGTAAGGGAGGAGACAGTGTGGATGTAGGTACGCCGATTTTGAAACTTGATTTGCAGAGTACGGAAACCGAATACAAGAAATTACTGGATGAAGAACAGATGAAACGTTATCAGTTAGAGCAGTTGAAAGTGAATAATAATACGTATCTGAGTGATTTATCGATGCAAGTGAAAATTTCCGCCATGAAATTGAACCGTATGGAGGTGGAACTTCGTAACGAACGTTATTTGGATAGTTTGGGCTCTGGAACAACGGACAAGGTTCGTCAGGCTGAACTGAACTTTAATACCGGAAAATTGGAATTGGAACAGCTCCGTCAGCAATACGCGAATGAATCGAAAGTAAAAGAGGCTGATTTGAAAGTGAAGGAATTGGAATTCAATATTTTCTCAAAGAGTCTTGCTGAAATGAAACGTACATTGGATGACGCTCAAATTCGTTCACCGCGTAAAGCGATTCTTACCTATATAAATAATCAGGTAGGTGCGCAGGTAGCGGAAGGCAGCCAGGTAGCTATCATTTCTGATTTGAGCCATTTTAAAGTGGAAGGTGAAATAGCTGATACATACGGTGACCGTGTGGCAGCAGGTGGACGTGCCATAGTCAAGATTGGCAATGAGAAACTGGAAGGAACGGTAAGTAGTGTGACACCGTTGAGTAAGAATGGGGTGATTTCGTTTATTGTACAACTGAATGAAGATAATAACAAGCGATTGCGTTCCGGCTTGAAGACAGATGTGTATGTAATGAATGCCGTGAAAGAAGGGGTTTTAAGATTGGCGAATGCTTCTTACTATGTCGGTCGCGGTGAGTATGAATTATTTGTTCAGGATAGTAAGGATGAAATAGTAAAGCGTAAGGTTCAATTGGGTGATAGTAATTTTGAATATGTGGAAGTCATATCGGGGTTGAAACCGGGTGACAAGGTGGTTGTCAGCGATATGAGCAGTTACAAAAACAAGAATAAGCTGAAGTTGAAATAAGAAGCAGCTATGACATAAACAACAAGATAAAACTCTCTCTTAATTAATACATTGATTGTTACGGGAAATGAAGTGTTTTTTCATCCTTTTCACTCATTTCCCGAACATAATTTAATTTGTTCTTAGGCTATGTCGTTTTTTTGATCGTTTACCTTTTTATATTATTCATAGTGCTTGTTGACATTTTTTTCCGGCATACAGCATCAGTCGTATTAGTCCGGTAAAAACGGTCACACCGTCTGTTATCGGACAGTATGTAGAATTAAAATTCGTTGAATATTAAATGATTATAGCTTTGGAATGTCTTTTGATTCATGAAAATAGAAAGTGTATAAGATTAACAATTTAAATAAGAAAAAAATATGGCAATGATTAAATTAACCGGTATCAATAAAATCTACCGTACGAATGAGATTGAAACATTAGCGCTGGAAAATGTAAATTTGGATGTGGCTAAAGGGGAGTTTGTCAGCATTATGGGTCCTTCCGGTTGCGGCAAGTCTACCTTGCTGAATATTATGGGGCTGCTGGACGCTCCCAGCAGTGGAAAGATTGAAATAAACGGCACGTCTGTAGAAAGCATGAAGGACAAGGAACTGGCTGCTTTCCGTAACAAGACCTTGGGCTTTGTATTCCAGTCGTTCCACCTGATTAATTCGCTGAATGTGATTGACAATGTGGAGTTGCCTTTGCTCTATAGAAAGATGGCTGCCAAGGAGCGTACCCGTCTGGCAAAAGAAGTGTTGGATCGTGTCGGTTTAAGTCATCGTATGCGGCACATGCCCACACAGCTTTCCGGAGGACAGTGCCAGCGTGTAGCGATAGCCCGTGCTATTGTGGGTAATCCTGAAATTATTCTTGCGGATGAGCCTACCGGTAATCTGGACTCAAAGATGGGTGCAGAGGTCATGGAATTGTTGCATAAATTAAATAAAGAGGATGGACGGACCATTGTGATGGTAACCCATAATGAAGAACAAGCCAAACAGACTTCCAGAACCATTCGTTTCTTTGATGGGCGTCAGGTGCAATAACTACTGATTACTATGAAAAGGAATTTATTAAGAAATAACAGAGATGATTAAACAGTATTTTAAGCAAGCTTTGGCGCAACTTCGCCAGCATCCGCTTATCAGTGTCATCAGCATTGCAGGAACTGCTCTTAGCATTTTCCTTATTATGTTGGTAGTGATGCTACAACAAGTGAAGGTCGCTCCTTTTTCTCCCGAGTCAAACCGGAATCGTTTTCTGCATGTGCATTATATGAGCATAAGTCATAAGGATTGGGGGGACGGAACAAGTAACGGACCGATGAGCGTGCGGACGGCGCGTGAGGTATATAAATCATTGAAAACCCCTGAAGCTGTCACTATTTATTGCAGTATGCCGGTATCGACTCCTGTTTCATTACCCGCTATGCCGGCTATTGGAGCGGATGTGCGGGAAACGGATGATACTTTTTTTAAAGTGTTCGATTTTCGTTTTGTGAATGGAAAACCATACGATGAAGCTACTTTCAATGCGGGCACTCCTGTGGCTGTGATTACTGAGAGCATATCGCGGGCTTTGTTTGGTTCCACAGAATCTGCGGGCAAAGAGTTTTTGTTGAATCATGCTCCCTATCGTGTGGTAGGGGTAGTGAAAGATGTATCTACTCTTGCCGATGCTTCTTATGGCCAAGTATGGATTCCCTTTACTTCGACGGATTTGCCTAATGATACGTGGAGTGACCAGCACATGGGGATGATGAGTGTCACTATTTTGGCTCGAAGCCATGATGATTTTGGAGAAATCCGTGCTGAAGCCAAGCGGCGTATGAGTGAGTATAATTCTATTCTTGCCGATCAGGGGTATACGTTGATAGACCGTAACCGACCATATGATCAGGAAACTCAGTCTATTTCATTTGCAGCTAACTTGGAGCCGGATTTGAAGTCGGCTCGTCGTGAACGTGCTATCATTTTTATCATTCTGTTGTTAGTACCTGCTATAAATCTGAGCAGTATGACGCAAAGCCGATTGCGCCAACGTGTGGCGGAAATAGGAGTACGCCGTGCTTTTGGGAGCACCCGCATGGAAATGGTTGGACAAATAATCATGGAAAACCTGGTCGTGACTTTGTTGGCTGGTGCCGTAGGTTTGTTTATCAGTATTGTTATGGCTTATTTAGGTACCGATATCCTGTTTGCACAGCCTTATAGTGCGACATTGAATGCCCCTACAGTTGATTCCAGTATTTTATTGCACCCTTCCACTTTCCTTTATGCGTTGTTGTTTTGCTTTGTTTTGAATTTGCTGAGTAGCGGCATTCCTGCTTGGAGGGCTTCAAGGACTAGCATTGTCAATGCGCTGGGAGGAAGGATTCACTAAGGTGATAACGAATTAAAAGTAAAGAATCAAGATGAATAAGAAACTATTTACTCAGATAAAAAATGAATGGCGGTCTAATCTTTGGCTTGTCACCGAATTATTGTTGGTAAGTGTCGTTTTATGGTATATTGTGGACTATATGTATGTGCAGACCTCAATTTATAATGAACCACGGGGATTTGATATTTCTCATTGCTATTTGGTGCAAATGGGACGTCTTACGGACAAAAAGTCCAGACTTTATTCCCAATCAGACAGACGAGGAAAAGCGGCAGGATATCAAGGAACTTCTAAGTCGTCTTCAGCATAGACCGGATATAGAGGCAGCCGGATTAGGACAAAATTCTTACCCGTATAATGGCAGTAACAGCAGTGCGTCAGTGGTGTATGATACATTACGTTCGCCGGGATGGACTATACGCAGATTGGTGTCTCCCGATTTTGTCCGTGTGTTCCGTTATCGTGGCACCCGTGGGGAGACCCCTGAACAACTGGCTGAGATGCTGAAACATCCGAAGAATTTCTTAGCTTCAGATAATCTTTATAAACGGCGCTATGGATGTGATTTGACTTCATTGGTAGACAAACAATTTTATTTGTTCGGGGATACAACGAATACATATAATTTAGCGGCTTCTTTGCAGGTTGTGCGTTATGGGGATTATTTTGAGGCATGGAACAGTTACTGCATGGTGGCTCCTATGCCGGAAGAATGGTATGATTTGGGCACGGAGCTTTGTGTACGCGTAAAAGAGGATCAAGATCGTGATTTTATAGCCCGTTTGAAAGCGGATAGTGAGAAACTGTATCGCGTGGGCAATGTGTTTATCGCGGATGTGCGTTCTTTTACCGATATCCGTCGTAACTTTCAGCAGTCACATACGAATGCCTGGAACAGCTACCTTTTTCGGAATGGGTTTCTTGTTGTTGAATATATTCTTGGGATTGCTAGGGTACTTGCTGGTTCCGTACTCAGCAACGACGTGGTGAGATTGCATTGATGAAATCATTGGGTGGAACAGATCATAGTATCTTTGTCCGTCAGTTGGCAGAGGGATTGATATTATTGGCGGTGGCCACAATTCCTGCGATTTTTATTGATTGGAATCTGGCAAATAGTGAATTGAATGCTTGGATGAATGGCACTACTATTGAAGGTGGACGTTTCATAATAACAGTTCTTATTTCCTTTTATTTTGATTGCATTGATGATTGTAGTAGGCATTTGGATTCCCGCACGTAAGGCTATGAAAGTTCAGCCGGCGGAAGCATTGCATAATGAGTAATCTCTTTTTTGTTAAAAGGTTTTAGAGCATAGCACAAACATGATAAAACTATATATTAAACAGGCTTTTTACCAACTTCGTGAGAATAGGCTCATCAGCTTGGTTTCTATCATAGGAACGGCATTGGCTATTTGTATGATCATGGTCATTGTCCTGGTGTTGGAAGTACGCATTACGGATTGTGTGCCCGAGGTGAACCGTTCACGTTCTCTTTATATGAAAGCGATGTCTATTCATCAGAAAGGAGATACCAGTGATAATTCATCAAACGGCTGTATGTCACTCACAGTGGCTAAAGAGTGTTTTAAGGCACTTACTGTTCCTGAGGCGGTAACTATAGTGTCTACAGGAGGCAGGATGCGTATTTCTGTACCTGCTGGAAAAATGATGACAGTGGATAACCTTGAAACTGACGATACCTTTTGGAAAGTGTTCTCTTTTGATTTTATTGCCGGAAAGCCGTTTACGGCTGCCGATAGTGAAAGCGGACTTCCTAAGGTTGTACTTAGTGCTTCTGTGGCCCGGAATTTGTTTGGTACGGTAGAAGCGGTAGGACGTACGGTCCAACTCAACTTGGCCGATTATACGGTAGTGGGTGTTGTGAAAGATGTATCCAAACTGGCTGTTTCTTCTTATGCGCAGATTTGGATACCTTTCAATTCAACAGAAATAGCCAGGAAGTGCTGGTATGACAATGCGATGGGAACTTTTCGTGTGGTCATTCTGGCACATTCGGAGAAAGATTTTCCTGCCATCAGAGAAGAGGCGGAACGCCTGCGTCAGAAATTCAATGACGGATTGCAGGATTCCGAAATTTTTTATCGTGGACAACCCGATGATCGTTTCTCTTTTATCTTTCGTCACTGGGGAAGAGAGTTACAGGCGAAGGAAGCTTATTTGCACTACCTGTTGGTGATTGTTATTTTATTGCTGGTACCGGCTATAAATTTGAGTAGCATGACTTTGTCCCGTATGCGGAAGCGCATGTCGGAAATAGGAGTGAGGAAGGCATTTGGTGCTACTGCCAATGTCTTGTTGAGGCAAGTGTTTTATGAAAATTTATTATTGACGCTCATAGCCGGAGCAGTAGGAATGCTTTTCAGTTATGCATGTACTTTTTTATTGAATGATTTCTTATTTTCCAATAGCGAGAACCGTGCCCAAATAGGAGAAACCAGTCTTTCGGCAGATATGTTGTTCAGTCCCTGGATATTCTTGGCCGCATTCATTTTCTGCCTGCTCTTGAATTTGCTGTCAGCGTGCATCCCTGCCTGGAGGGCATCGCGCATGAATATTACGGACGCTTTAAACCAACGTTAGATCATGAACAGGAATTTATTGAAACAGATATGGAACGAGCGCCGCAGCAATGCGTTTCTGTGGATGGAACTTTTTGTGGTGTTTGTCATATTATGGTATATTGTGGATGTGGTATATGTCACATTGAGCATCTATAATTTGCCGATGGGCTTTGATATAGAAAATACGTATGTTCTTCGTTTTGAGCGGATGACTTCGAAGGCGGCTGCTTATCAGCCTGGCCGTACTATGAAAGAAGATGTTGCCGATTTGCATGAAATTGTAAACAGGCTTGCGCATCGTCCGGATGTGGAAGCAGTCAGCCTCTCGCAAAACTGTATACCTTATAATGACGGTGCAAACAGTTTTTCATTTTATCTGGATACAGTCCCGGTACGTAGTTTGAAACGATGGATAACTCCGGGAGTATTTTAATGTATTCCGTTATCGCAATATAGACGGTTCGGGTAGTGAAAGCCTTGCTGAGGCACTGACACCGTCCGGCATGGTCTTATCTGTGAATATTGCCGATGTTTATCAGGATGCACCTTGGCATGGTAAGGAACTTTTAGGGCGTAGGGTGCCTGTTTGGCGGAATGAGCCGGAGGCGGAGCATCTTTCTATAGCTGCTCTTACCGAGCCGGTCCGTTATGACCATTTTACAGCTCCGGATGATTACGGCTCCCGTTATGCTGCTGTGTACCTGACAGATGAGGCGTTGGAATCCTTAGGTGAGACGGTTTATATAGAAGTTTGCCTGCGTGTTCGTGAGGGACAGAATGATGGATTCATAGACCGTTTGATAGTGGATGCCGACCGTCAATATCAGGTGGGCAATCTATATCTTTTGGATATAACTCCTTTGAGTGATGTACGCACAGCTTATGAAACGGATTCGGTGAATGAGTTGAATACGCAATTTTGTATCATATTTTTCTTATTGCTGAATATCTTTCTAGGCATTATCGGAACTTTCTGGTTCCGGACACAGCATCGGCGTGCCGAAATAGCGTTGCGTATGGCTTTAGGATCTACCCGTTGGGGAATCTGCGGTCGTCTGATGGGGGAAGGAGTCTTGTTATTGCTGATATCTGCTATTCCTGCATTGGTTGTGGCGTGGAATTTGGGATATGCCGAACTGGTGGAAGTTACACGTATGCCTTTTACGGCAGGTCGTTTTGCGATTACGGTTCTGGGCACTTTTATTCTGATTGCTGGAATGATTGTCATTGGAATAGGATACCCTGCCCGTCGTGCCATGAGTATCGAACCGGCTGAGGCATTACATGAAGAATAAATAAAATGAAGAGATAAAACGAATGAAACAGCTATTATTACAAGCATTTAATCTGATACGGCAGAATCCTTTTTATGCTACAATCAGTATTATAGGAACAGCTGTCACTATCGCTTTTGTTATGGTAGTAGTGATGATTTATGACTTCCGTACAATGGATATGGCTCCGGAAAGTGATCGGAGCGATATGATGTATACAGGTTCGGGAATGACCTATCGTAAGCTGGATCATACCAACCAGAACAGCGGTATGGGACGCAAGGCTTTTGAAGCATTGTTTTCAGAGCTTCCTGGTGTAAAAGAGGTTACTTGGTATCGTGGCGTTTCCAAGACCCCTTGTAACTTGTCCGCTTCGAATGAGATATTCAACTATTATGTGCGGCCTGTGGCTGATAACTGGTTTAAGTTCTTTGATTATGAATTTATAGCGGGACGTCCTTTCACACAAGAGGAGTATGATGCCCGTCGGTGGGTCAGTGTGATAACCGAGCGTATGGCCTTGCAGCTTTTCGGCACGACGGATGTGGTAGGAAAAGAATATCAAAGTAATTTTTTTCCTACTAAAGTGGTAGGCGTGGTGAAAGATGTCAATGCTATTTTCCAGACAGCATACGCTGATGCTTTTGTTCCTTTCTCATTGGAAAATGAAGACTATTATGCTACTTGGACAGGGGGCTTGGGAGGAATCCGTCTGGGATTGCTCAAACTGCTGCCGGATACTCGTCCTGCAGAGGTACGGACTGAAGTACAGCATCGGCAGGATCGTTTGAATAGTTCAACGGCAGAATATGCTTTCGAGATGAACGAACTCTATACTCATACGGAATACACCTTTTTTCGTGGAAAAGATATTAGTGCACCGTTGGTTTACAGTATGTTATTGATGGTCTTGCTGATTGTTCCTGCTATTAATATCTCAGGTATGACCAATGCCCGAATGCAGGAGCGTGTGACAGAAATTGCAGTTCGCAAGGCGTATGGCGCATCACGTATTTCCATTATGGTGAGGTTGTTTTTAGAGAATCTGCTTACGGTCTTTTTGGGTGGAATTTTAGGATATCTGTTTTCGTGTGTTTTGGTTTGGCTGGGACGTGTATGGTTGTTTGGTAGCGGCGAGGTAGAATTATCAGGTATCAGTCTGGATGGAGGTTTGTTGTTGCATCCTGCTTTATTTGTGTTGGTTTTCGGCGTATGTGTTGTTTTTAATTTATTGTCGGTATTGATTCCGGTATGGATGGTCACACATCGTAATATTGCAACTACCATTAAAGGAGAATAGGAGGAAAGGAAAAATGATAAAGAGTTTATTCAGACAAATGTGGAACCAAAGGCACGCTAATGTATGGGTGTGGGTTGAATTGGTTGTTGTTCTTGTCTTGCTATGGTACAGCATCGATCTGGTTTATAATTATGAGGTTGCTGCCCGTCAGTCTAAAGGATATGACACGGAGAATGTTTTTGATATTCAACTGAATATTAAGCCGGCTTTGCAAAATGATTCTGTATTAATGAGTCATTCTGCTGAATATTTGGAGCAAATCTATCATTTGATCCAACAATATCAAGGGGTGGAGGAAGCTTGTTTTTATTATGGGACAATACCTTATACGGGAAATAATATGTATGAGGGATATGCTCCGCATTCGGATTCGACTCATGTGGTAGGCTGTTTCATCCGTTATGTCAGCCCTACTTATTTCAAGGTATTTCGCTTGCAGCCATTATCAGGTTCATTTGAGGCGGAGCGTTGGGACAAGAATGAATACCCCATGCCGGTGTTGATGAGTGAAACGTTAAGCGATTCCTTGTTTAGCGGACGCAATGGAGTAGGGGAAACTTGTTTCAATCCTTATTTCCTGAATAGTGTGCAGCCGGAAACTAATTATAAGGTAATGGCGGTACTTCCTGCTCATAAGACCGATGAGTACGAGCGTTACGAACCTTTTATTTATCTTCCCAGTTCGCCGCTGACTTATTGGCATCACATTGCGGTGCGTGTGGCTTCTAATTCCATACCGGGATTTACCGAACGTTTTATGCAGGATATGCAAGGGAAATTATCTATCGGCCCTTATTACTTATACGATATAAATTCGTATGGCGATATGAAGGAAGCTTTCGATATAGAGCAAGGAACGGTGAATTATCTGAATACTACCTATGCCGTTATCCTTTTCTTTGTTTTCAATATATTTTTAGGGATGCTGGGTACTTTCTGGTTTCGGACTCGTAAAAACCGAAGTGAGATAGCTTTGCGTATGGCACTAGGTTGCAGTAGGATGAATGTATTTGGTTATTATGTACTTGAGGGCATCCTTCTCTTGGTTTCGGCTGCCATTCCCGCTGTTTGTTTGTGCGAATATGCAGATGGCGGATCTTACTGTGCATACATTAATGGAACCTGCTTGGGGACGTTTTTTGCTTTGTTTTGTGTCGGCCATGCTGTTGTTGGGGATAATAATTTTGCTCGGCATTTATTTCCCCGCCCGGAAAGCGATGAGGATTGAGCCTGCAGACGCGTTGCATAATGAATAATGTTATTTCATTGTCACATGATCAGCAGTGTTCGTATATGAATGGAGTGTCCGATTTCGGACACTCCATTTTTGTTGTAAGGTGTTATAAAACAGTGAAATAGTTTTTTGGCATACCATTTGCCTTACCTTTGATAAAAAGAATAATAACGCAATGAAAAAACAAGTAATATCTCTATTTTTAGCCTTTGGCATATCATTGGTTGCCGGAGCGCAGCCACAAGAAAAGCGACGTGCCATCACTTTGGAGGAAGCCATTACTATTGCCCGTGTGCAAAGTGTAGATGCGGCCGTAGCTTTAAACGAGCTGAAAACCGCTTATTGGGAATATCGTACTTTCCGTGCGGATTTGCTTCCGGAAATGAATTTTGAAGCCACTATTCCCAGCTATAATAAGAAGTATAATTCTTATCAGCAGGATAACGGTGCTTATACATTTGTACGTAATAATTATATGGAAATGAATGGTGAAGTTTCTATCGATCAGAATATTTGGTTGACCGGTGGTAAACTCTCATTGAATACCTCTCTTGATATCTTGAAACAACTGGATGGAGATAAATCAAAACGATATATGTCTGTTCCTGTGGCATTGACTTTGGAACAACCTATTTTCGGAGTGAATACAATTAAATGGAACCGCCGCATCGAACCGGTGAGATACGCTGAAGCTAAAGCCGCATTTCTTACTGCAACCGAAGAGGTAACCATGACTACTATCAATTATTTTTTCAATTTGTTGCTGGCCAAGGAAAATGTAGGCATTGCCCGACAGAATCTGAAGAATGCAGATAAACTGTATGAAGTGGCTAAGGCAAAGCGTAGCATGGGGCAGATCAGTGAAAATGATTTGTTGCAATTGGAACTGAATGTATTGAATGCCCGTTCTACGTTGACTGAAAATGAAAGCAACTTGAAAAGTAATATGTTCAAACTCCGTTCATTTCTGGCATTAGGAGAGGATGAGGAACTGGAGCCGGTTGTTCCCGAAACGATTCCGACTGTTTTGCTGAACTATCCGGATGTTTTGGACAAAGCACTTGCCAATAATTCATTTGCACATAATATTCGTCGCCGCCAGTTGGAAGCAGATTTTGAAGTGGCTAAGGCGAAAGGTAATTTACGTGAAATCAAGCTCTATGCACAGGTAGGTTTTACAGGAACAGACAATGAATTTAATAGTGCATACCGCCGTTTGAAAGACAACCAGATTGTGGAAGTCGGTTTTAAGATTCCTATTCTTGACTGGGGAAAACGTCGTGGTCAGGTAAAGATTGCTCAAAGTAACCGCGATGTGACCGAAAGCAAGTTACGTCAGGAAACCATGAATTTCAATCAGAATCTGTTTATCCTTGTAGAACAGTTCAATAATCAGCAGGCCCAGTTGCAGATAGCAGACGATGCGGACAAGATTGCCCAGAAACGTTACAGTACCAATGTGGAAACCTTCATGGTTGGTAAAATCTCGACATTGGATTTGAATGACTCCCAGACAAAGAAAGATGAGGCTCGTCAGAAGCATATCAATGAGTTGTTCTATTATTGGTACTATTATTACCAGTTGCGCAGCTTGACATTGTGGGATTTCAATACCAATACTAATATTGATGCCGATTTCGAAAAGATTATCAAACAATAGGATTTTTACTATTCAATTCTGTTTGAATATAAAATGGGGTTGTCTTTGTACTTATTAAAATAATAATTTCTACATTTGCAGTATTATGATATTAATTATAGACGATGACAGTGCCATTCGTTCTTCTCTGAGCTTTATGCTGAAAAGGGCGAAATATGATGTGCAGGCCGTACCAGGTCCCAAAGAGGCTATTGAAATAGTCCGTTCGGTTGCACCCCCAGTTAATCTTGATGGATATGAACTTCACCCTGTCCACCAGTGGTGAAGAAGGATTGACGCTTTTGAAACAGGTCAAAGTGTTCCGGCCCGATGTTCCCGTTATATTGATGACGGCATGGGGAAGTATCCAGCTTGCCGTGCAAGGGATGCAGGCAGGTGCATTCGACTTTATTACCAAACCTTGGAACAACGTAGCGTTGATGCAAAGGATAGAAACTGCTTTGGAGCTGACTTCACAAGATAAGAAAGCAGCGGTTCCGGTGGAAGATAATGACGGCTTCAACCGTAGTCATATCATTGGAAAGAGTAAGGCACTGATGGATGTGCTGGCCACGATCAAGCGGATAGCGCGTACCAACGCATCGGTCTTGATTACCGGTGAAAGTGGTACAGGTAAGGAGTTGATAGCCGAAGCGGTACATTTGAACAGTCCCCGTAGTAAGAAACCTTTTGTGAAAGTGAATTTGGGAGGTATTTCTCATACTTTGTTCGAGAGTGAAATGTTCGGTCATAAGAAAGGTGCGTTTACGGATGCCACAGCCGACAGGGTAGGACGTTTTGAACTGGCTGATAAGGGTACGATTTTCTTGGATGAGATTGGCGATTTGGATTTAAGCTGTCAGGTGAAACTGCTTCGCGTGTTACAAGAGCAGACTTTTGAAGTTTTGGGCGACAGCCGTCCCCGTAAAGTCGATATCCGTGTGGTCAGTGCGACGAATGCCGATTTACGGCAGATGGTGCAGGAACACACCTTCCGCGAGGATTTGTTCTATCGTATTAATTTAATTACGGTGCATCTTCCGGCATTACGCGAACGCCGTGAGGATATTCCGTTATTGGTCCGTCATTTCGCCGACAAACAATGTGAATCGAACGGTCTTCCCAAAGTGGAATTTACTTCTGAAGCGATGGATTATTTGAGCCGTTTGCCTTATCCGGGTAATATCCGTGAATTAAAGAATTTGGTGGAACGTACCTTGCTGGTCAGTGGAAAGGAAATATTGACTGCGGATGATTTTAAATCACAATACCAGCATCCTATAGAACAGAAGATGACAACGAATCTGCAAGGCATGACCTTGGAGGAGATAGAAAAGCAGACTATTCTGCAAACGCTTGAAAAGTATAACAATAATATGTCACAGGTTGCCATAGCCTTAGGAATCAGCCGGGCCGCTCTTTATCGCCGTTTGGAGAAATACAATATACAAGTGAATGATTAGCAAAAACGGAACCGGATAAAATATGAAACTGAAATTCTTGTTCTTCTTTTTAGCATTACTGTTGACAGCAGTATGGACTATCCTGCTCGTTCTTACATTGAAGGAACGCGGTGCGCTGTTTTATATAGGAGAGGGAGTCATTACATTCAGTCTTGTGTTTCTGGTTTATTTCTACCGCAAAGTCGTGAAACCGCTTGATATCATCGGCAACGGTATGGAACTTCTTCGTGAGCAGGATTTCAGCAGTAGGCTGACTCCTGTCGGACAAAAGGAAGCCGACCGCATTGTGTTGGTTTTCAACCGCATGATGGAGCAGTTGAAAGACGAGCGTCTCCGGTTGCGTGAGCAGAATCATTTTCTTGACCTGCTGGTCAGTGCTTCTCCTATGGGAGTTGTCATACTGACTCTGGACGGACATATTTCCATGCTGAATGCGGCAGCTCTTCGTTTTTTGGATTATTCTTCGTCAGAGGAAGTCAGAGGCCGATTGCTGTGCGAGTTGGCTTCCCCTTTGGCCGAAGAAATAGAACGTATTCCCAAAGATACTACGGAAACAATTCGTCTGAGTGACTCCATGATTTACCGCTGTTCCCGGCTTTCTTTTGTTGACAGAGGCTTTTCTCATCCGTTTATTCTGGTGGAAAGTCTGACTTCCGAGGTGGTGAAAGCAGAGAAAAAGGCATACGAAAAAGTGATCCGTATGATAGCACATGAGGTGAATAATACGACTGCGGGCATTACCTCTACTCTTGATACGGTGGATGGTGCCTTGGAATGTATGGAGGATACGGAAGACTTGCGCGAAGTGATGAAAGTCTGCATAGAGCGTTGCTACAGCATGAGCCGTTTTATCACGAATTTCGCCAATGTGGTGAAGATTCCCGAGCCTCAATTACAATCAGTGGACTTGAATGACCGCGTGGCCGCTTGCAAGACATTTATGGAAACGGTTTGCCGTAACCGCAAGATTACGCTGCATCTTAATTTATGTAAAGAGAATCCCGAAGTGATGATGGATACTTCCTTGTTTGAGCAAGTATTGGTCAACATTATCAAGAATGCGGCTGAAAGTATCGGGGAAACAGGAGATATCTTTATCCGTACTTCCGTATCACCTACGATGTTGGAAATTGCTGATACCGGTGCCGGTATCAGTAAGAGGTGGAAACCAAGCTGTTCAGTCCTTTCTTCTCCACCAAGCCTAACGGACAGGGTATCGGTCTTATTTTTATTCGTGAAGTTTTGATAAAACATGGGTGTACTTTCTCTCTTCGTACCTATCCGGATAAACTGACCCGTTTCCGTATCCGTTTCTGAAAAGTATGACGTTCCTGTTTCTAACCGGTATTAGCAAATTCAACCGGATGACGATGAATCTGTATGTATTTCACCGGTTACCTTTCGAGTATATTGCATTCTGCTGTTTTTTTACAGGAACATAAATAGCTGGAATGAGAAATTTATTCTCAATTAGCGGGGAAAAATGAAAATATTCAACCAAGATTGGGTGAAATCGGTTGGTTTTGGTTATCTTTGCAATATCATGCACTAAATAATCAAAATATGAAATACCCTATCGGCATACAAACTTTCAGCCGCATCCGCGAAAACGGATATGTTTATATAGACAAGACTGCCCTCATCCATCAGTTAGTGAGCAGAGGAAGTATCTATTTTCTCAGCCGTCCGCGCCGTTTCGGCAAAAGTTTGATGATCAGTACCCTTGAAGCCTATTATGAAGGGCGAAAAGAGTTGTTTGAAGGACTTGCCATTGCCGGACTGGAAAAAGACTGGTTTCAATATCCGGTATTTCATATAGATTTCAACGGTGATAACTTTGCCAAAGAAGGAGTGCTGGAAGCTGCTATTGAAGGCTATTTGGGAAATTGGGAAGATATGTATGGCAAGAATCCCAATTACACAACACCGGGAACCCGTTTTATCGAATTACTGCGTCGCGCCAGCGAAAAGACAGGACGGCGTGCCGTGGTGCTCGTTGACGAATATGACAAACCCATTCTCGATGTGCTTGATACCCCTTGGAAGAAGAGAACCGGAATACGCTGAAAGCTTTTTATTCTACCTTCAAGGGAGCTGATAAATATTTGCAGTTCGTGATGCTGACGGGAGTCACCAAATTTTCGCAAGTCAGTGTCTTCAGCGGTTTCAACCAGCCTAAAGATATCAGTATGGACCCGCGTTATGAATCACTGTGCGGAATCACCCAGGAGGAAATGGAGCGTTATTTCCATGAACCTATTTCCGAGTTGGCCGAAAAAGACGAATGCACGTATGAGGAAATGAAAGAACGTCTGAAAGCACAATATGACGGTTATCACTTCAGTGAAAATATGCTTGATATTTATAACCCTTTCAGTATTCTGAACGCTTTTGATTCTTTACAAATCCGTGACTACTGGTTCGCCTCGGGCACGCCTACCTATCTGGTCCGGCTGTTGCAGCATAGCAACGAGCAGATCAATGAATTGGTGGGGCAATATTATGACGCATCCTTGTTTGCCGATTACAAAGCTGATGTGGAACGCCCTCTTCCCATGATTTACCAGAGTGGATATCTTACTATCAAGGATTACGATAAATATACCCATTCCTATCTGCTGGATTTCCCCAATGATGAAGTACGCAGAGGTTTCCTTAGCTTGTTGGCCAGTGATTATTTCAAAGTACAGGGAGTTTCCGTTTCCAGCTGGCTGATCAGTTCTGTCCGTCTGCTGAATGCGGGCAAGACAGCTGCTTTCCGCGATTCCCTCACAGCTTTCTTGTCCGGTATCCCATACGATTCGCATGACAGTACCAAGACTCCGGAACTGACCGAGAAGCATTTCCAGTACACATTCTATCTCATTCTCCGTCTTATAGGGGTATATTGCCTCCGCATTGAACAGACACAAAGCCGGGGACGGGTGGACTGCATACTCGAGACTCCGCAATATATTTATATTTTGAATTCAAACTGGACGGCAGCGCCGATGAAGCCTTGCGTCAGATAGAAGAAAAAGGATATGCCCAACCTTATCTGGCGGATAAGCGAAAAATAGTTTGTATAGGAGTGGTATTTTCTTCACAGACGCGAACCATTTCCGAGTGGAAAGAGGTGAGGTAATTTTATTTTAGTCATCGTTATCAGCCAAGATCCACAACAAAGTTGGGAGCGACAAAAAAAGTTTTTTTCATAAAAGTCCGTCACATCCGTCACAGTTGTTTTCAACTTGTTGATAAACAGATGCTTACTAGTGTGACGGATAGTGTGACAGATGTGTGACGGACTTTTATCTGTCACACGATGTCTGAATCATGTCAATGTGTATGGAATCATCAGTAGTATGTCCGGTTTTCAAAGCTATACAGTCATTGGACTTTGCTGCATAATTCACTGTGGAATAGTGTGTTCCACCATTAGGAACAAATGGCTTTCCGCAGTGGAATAACTTGTTCCATAAGGGCGGAACAAATGGTTTTGTCCGGTTGGAATAAATAGTTCCTCACTGTGGAATAAATTATTCCATATTGATGAAACAAGCTGTTCCAACCGGTGGAACTTTCTATTCCACTGTAAGCCTGAGACTTCGGGATGTAGTTTGACACTGTCTGTTGACTACTCTTTAACCTTGCTTCTAAGGATGATTGGCAGAGTACCTTTTTATCTGTATGTTGTGACAGATAAAAAGTCCGTCACCTATCTGTCACACTATCCGTCACACCTGTAAGTTCCTGTTTATTAATAAGTTTAAGCTTGCTGTGACAGATGTGACAGACTTTTGCCGAAAAACTTCTTTGTTACTCCCTACTAAAAAAAGCTCCTGTTCTTTCCCTAAAAGGCCGTTATCTTTTCTGAAAAGCTCTTGATCTTTTGAAAAAACGTCCTTGTCTTTTGAGGTGGAATTCTGGATCTTTCGGCCATGATTTCACATACGTACGCATTCATAGTCCTGTACGTATGTGTGGCTCCCTGCGGGATGTACGTAAAAAAGCGTGCTTTCTGGTACGAGATAAGACACAATGTGCACAAATTTATTGTAAAAATGATGTGGCGGATTACAAAAAAGAAATTCATGGGTACAAAAAATGGGAATTATTTTCTATTCTATTTATAATTCCGTATCTTTGCCGTGTTTTCCATGCTGATACTTCCGTAAGGGGGGTATGGGAGAGTGGAAAATACATATATATAGAAAAGACGTTTACTTGGCGTTTTGTTCTTGGCACTTTGAAACTTCGCAAATTTCTAACCCTGCCACAAACAAAGCAACAGTAGGTGTCTGCGCGATATGTTAATGTTCTTGTTTCATCTTTGCTGGTCAAAGAGGTATTCAAGTTGTACATATCGGCGTGGGCTTCTGCGTTGCTCGTTCGGACAGGGTGGGCAATGCGAAGGCCTCAAAGTGCAGGATGAGTAACAGGTACAGATTCCCGCGCTTTTTCTTTATATACGTATCACAATTTCTGATTTAACACATAAGAACCATCCGGTTCGGGAATCTGCGGAAGGTCAAAGTTGGCCCGATATGCTGCATCAATTAATAATGTAGATTCCATATCTCCTATCATGAAATAGCTTCCGGCCGACCTTCATAAAAAAGAAGTCAAAACTTCTTGTATTATCCGAAAGGGTAATGTAACTGATTGAAGTACAGAAAGATATACGTACGTCAAAGCCCCAAGAGTATGTTTTGTTGTGAAAAAACACAATGGTTTGCCATGCGGGTCACTTACCGTCGCGAACTGGATGTGAAGAATCTGCTGGACCAACAAGGGGTATCCAGTTTCATTCCCATGCATTATGTTATCCGCATGGCAAAGAAACGTAAGGTGCGCGAGCTGGTCCCAGTAGTTCATAATCTTATCTTTATCCATATCACACAGACTGATATGAAGGAATTGAAAAAAGATATTCCTTATCTTCAGTATATGACTGACTCGCGTAGCGGTGAGAAAATCATTGTGCCCGATGGGCAAATGAGGGACTTCATAGCCGTTGCAGGCACGTATGACGAGCATCTGCTTTTTTTCAAACCGGAGGAAATCAATCCGGCTAAAGGAACACGGGTGCGCATCATCGGGGGAGACTTTGCGGGGTATGAAGGTATCTTTATAAAGGTGAAAGGGGCAAGAGACCGCAGGGTGGTCATTTGCATTCAGGGAATCATTGCCATGGCTATGGCAACTATTTCGCCGGATTTGATTGAAGTGATTAAAGAACCTAAAAAGAAATGATGGTATTTGTCTTGCTTGAATTACTTTTCCTATTTAAATCCTTTGTCATGCTGTACAAAGTGAGTCATCTGATAATATTTACTTTATATAACTATGAATGAAGTGGTTCCTTCTGGTGTACTCCTTCAACGGCTTATCCAAAACAGCCACACTGATATACTGAATAGGGAAAAGAATAATGACCGGTTTATGCACCTATATCATATAGGTACGTATTGGGTGGCATTTGAGCGTTCCGCCTGTAGATTGTGCGGTCTGTTTCCGAAAAGTGAACTTTCTTTGTTTTGTGTTCCAGGTTGTCCGGAGTATGTGGTGATGGCTTCTGTGCCTGTTGATGAGGTTGAGGGGTGTTTTCGCAAACATGTTGTTTTGTGTGATGGTGTTTATCATAAAATTTTGTCTGATAATTTGTTGGCGGCAAGGGATTACTATAGGTGGCATGATATGGCGGTAAGGATGGTGTTTTTATAAAAAAATATCATATAAATAATTAATCAAAAATGTTAAATTTCTTTTATAGGAGTGTAGCAAAATCTGAAATGAATTTATTAGCTATCAAAAATAGAATAGATATTTATTTAAAAAAAGGCAATGAGAGAAATGTTCTTGCCAAGAGAAATATTATAGCTTCTTTTGGAATAAAAATTATAGGTATTATTATCTCTTTGATATTAGTGCCTATGACAGTTAATTATGTATCTTCTGCTCAGTATGGTTTATGGCTAACTATTAGTTCGATTGTTGCCTGGATTAGTTATTTTGATTTTGGCTTTGCTCATGGATTTAGAAACCGTTTTACGGAAGCAATGGCTTTAAATGATAGGGAATTAGCTAAACAATATGTCAGCACGACTTATGCTGTCTTGACTATAATATTCGTTACTATGGCATTTGTCGTTCTTGTTATTAATAGTTTTTTGGATTGGAGTTCATTACTTAATGTTGGTTTAGAATATGGTCATGAATTGCGTTTAGTTTTTGCTGTACTGACTATAACACTCTGTTTGAATATGATTGCAAGTGTGTTACCAACGATGCTAACCGCAGACCAAAGACCGGTTTATTCATCTTTATTTATAGTTATTGGACAAATTATGTCTTTAATTGTAATTGGTATCTTAATTAGGGTAACTGCTGGTCGTTTATTATATTTAGCTTTTGCTTTATCTGTCATTCCATTATTAGTCTTATTTGTAGCTTCTTTTTTCGTTTTTTCTTCAAAAAGATACTGTGATGTAGCTCCAAGTATGAATACAATAAATTGGGCTTTAACAAAAAAAATCATAGGATTGGGTGCACAGTTTTTTATTATTATGGTATGTATGTTATTTATATTTCAAGTGATAAATATAATTATTGTTCGTGTTTGTGGACCTGAAAACGTGACGGCATATAATATTGCATATAAATATTTTAATATTCTTAATATGGCTATGATGATTATAGTAACTCCTTTTTGGTCTGCATGTGCTGACGCGTATACTAAAAAAGATTTTTTGTGGATGAAAAACGTAATAGAGAAAATGGAGATGATTTGGAAACTAAGTATCTGTGTATTAATAATAATGATTCTTGTATCCAGTACTTTTTATGATATATGGGTCGGAGATAGTGTTAAAATATCATTATCTCTATCAGTAATGGTAGGTGTTTATATTTTAGTACAGAATTTATGTGGAATATATATATATATGATAAATGGAACAAGCAAAATCCGATTGCAGTTGGTCGTCTATTTGGTATCTGCTTTTATTTCTGTTCCGACAATGTACTTTTTGTGTTCTAAATATGGAATAACTGTGATGTTATTAGTGCCTATCAGTGTTTGTTTGATTCAAGCATTTGTAGCTAAAAAACAATTAACCAAAATTATTAGAGGAACTGCTTCTGGAATTTGGATTAAATAAAAACAAATAGTCTTTTATATGGAATATATACTATTACTAACAGCTTGTATTAATCCTGATGGTATGCCATTTACTTGTTTGGCAGATGTAGGAGTGAGAAAGAAACAATACATCGAGGCTTTGAATTTTTACCTAAAAAACACAACGAGAAAAATTGTATTTGTTGAAAATTCAGGAACTGATATCTCATCTTCGTTTAAAGATTTCCAGCATAGAATTGAATTTTTGTGTTTTGATGGCAATCTATGTTTTGATAAGAGAAAAGGGAAAGGGTATGGAGAGGCGCTTATATTGGAATATGCAATGGCCAAATCTGAATTTATTACTGATGATGTGTTGATTTTTAAGTTGACAGGGAGGTTACAATTGATTAATATAAATCGATTGATACATTATATGGATAAACTAAGTCCAAGTAAGAATTTTGTTTGTGTTGTCCCACCCCAAAACAATTCGGTAGATTCACGATGTTTTGTCTGTAACAAATACTATTTGGAGAATATCTTTCTAAAAGATAAATTTCATATAGATGATTCAGTAGGATATTACTTTGAACACTTATTATTTGATTCTTTACGTCAGAATAAAGGAAAAATAAGAATTCATAAGATACCCTTTTTCTTATATTGGAGAGGGATATCTGGAAGTTTGGGAGATAGGTTAATAGAACCTAAATGCAGATATTGGTCTGATTTTAAGGCATTGTACCATTGTATGATTTCTAAATTATAGGTGATGAAACGTTTCTTATTTATGTATACTTCTTTTGGAGGGCATGTCCTAGAGTATTTTATTCATATATATCATTATGCGATAGATGATGAAAAGAATACCTATTATTTTATTTTCTCGCCGGATTTTAAAAAACATATTGAATGTGAGCAATTAGTGCTTAAGAAAAATATTATACTGCGATATCTGACAGTTAGGGAATTAGAAAGATTGCATCATACTAAAAAAATATTAAAGTCATATTGGGGGAATAGATTATTAAATGAAAAGATACGGAAGTACGATATAACAGATGTAATAATGTGCTCTTATGATTGTTTAGACCCTCTTTTTGCTTTTATGACGATGAAAAAAGTTTCCTATATTGGCATATATTATTATATTTATTTATATGAATGGGCTGACTTATCTATAAAGCAAAGAATCTTAAAGTCAATTATATTTTGGAAGATGGCTCATAACAAGTCAATCAAGAAAATATGTATTTGTAATGATTCATCTTCTGCTGCATTTTTTAATCGTAAATATCAGACAATGAAGTTTGATCGTATATCTGATCCTTATGTTTCCATTACACTAACTTTGCCGGATTTTAGAAAAGATAATGCTGTAAAAGAAGATGCTATTGTGCTTTCTCATATTGGAGTCTTATCTGAAAGAAAAGGAACACTTAACATATTGAAAGCGATAAAAGAAATGTCTGTTGTTGATAGAAATCAATTTGTCTTTGTTTTTGCAGGAAAAATAGATTTGGATATAAAGGATGAGTTTTATAGACTGGCAGCAGAATGTAGTGAGAAATATCGGCTGATAATAAAGGATTATTTTTGTTCTTATGAGGAAATATCTGCTATATGTAAATCATCGAATGTCCTTTTAATTCCTTATTTGAATAATTCACAAAGTAGTGGAGTATTAGGATATGCAGCACAGTTTAATGTTCCAGTTTTTTCTCCTAGCTCAAATATGTTGGGTAAAATAGTTCGGAAATCGAAATTAGGATATATAAGTAGTGATGTGGAAATATTGGGTATTAAAACTTTTTTAGAGTCTTGCCTGCTAAACAAGCTTATGACCATAGATGGTCAAGAGTATTTGAAACTAAATACAGTGAATTCTTTTTTGAATACATTGTTAAACTGATTATTTGTAAATATGAATATTGTATTTTTATTGCGACTTTGGCCTATTTATGGAGGAGGTGAAACAGTAACTATTTGTTTAGCTAATGAGATGGCGAAGAGAGGGCATGCTGTTACAGTCTTTTATTTTAAGGATTCTGAAACAAATGAATTGCCCTATATTGATCCTTCTATCAAGGCGGTAAGAATACCGGATGTGAGGTGTGATGAATATACTTATGATAGTGATGATGGTATTAAGATTACTATCGCTTTAAAATTGTATCAGCAGAATAGTTTTGATTTTATAATCAATCAATGGTGGCCTGTTGTTTTTTTATCTCCATTACGAAGTTTTTTTAATGCGAAAATAATTTCTGTTCATCATACGGCTCTTTATACTCGTAGTGTGATAGAAGGTTTTTGTTTGAAATCAATTTTGAAGCGTGTCTTTTTTCTGCTATACCGTTTCTTTGAAAAAGAAAGACAATTATCTGTTATAGATAAATTGTTAATCTTTAGTGATAAAGTATTATTTCTTTCGCCTCAGTTTAAAGACCAATATATACAATTGAGAAATCCAAAATCGGTTGAAAAATTGGACTGGTGTTATAATCCTTTGGTCTTTGATAATTTTATTTCTATGGATGAAATTTGTAAAAAGAGGAAAGAGGTTTTATTTGTTGGAAGATTGTTAGAATCAAATAAAAAAATATCGAAATTATTGACGATATGGAAGCATATTCAATTAGATAAAGAATTTAATGAATGGCATTTATATATTGTAGGTGATGGTAAGGATAAATCCTTTTACTTAGATTTTACACGCAATAATAATATTCCCAATGTTCATTTTGAGGGGAGGCGATATCCTATACCTTATTATAAGCGAGCTTCTATTTTTGCTATGACATCTGCATTTGAAGGATTTCCAATGTCGATAATTGAGGCGCAGCAAAATGGGGTAGTTCCGATTGTTATGGATTCATTTTTGTCTGTGCATGATATTATTGATAATGATGTAAATGGTGTGTTGATTTCTTATGGTAATACTACTATGTTTGCAGAATCTTTAAAGTCTTTGATGAAAGATGAAATGCAAAGAAATAAATTAGCAATAAAGGGGCTAGAAACTTGCAGACGTTTTAATATCGAAACTGTGGTAGATAGGTGGGAGGAAATATTTGAAAAAATGAGATGATGGAACTTTTATTATATCTATATATTCTAATTGTTGTTTATCTATTTTTAAAATATTCTAGAATAAGAACATTATATATTTTCTCTCCATATATATTAATCTATTTGAACTTTATCTTTAATGATGCTATTCCATTTCTATTTTTTTATCCAGATGTTCCAGAGAATATTCAGTATACGACATTTACAGCAGCAATTATAAACCTTTCGTTTCTATTTCTATTTAGAAAGCAGGCACAAGTCCCAATATCAATAAATCTTCCATTGTCGTCTATTAAATTGAATAAGAAACGAAAGATACTACTTTCTTGTTTTGTGTTTTTTTTATTGTGGGCTGGAGTAATGTCTGGAGTATTAATTAATTTGTTAAGGGGGAATAATATAGAAGATTTAAGAAGAACTAGTGAAATAGGAGTTGGGGTTATTAGGGATATTCCAATGCTAGGGATACAAATAATAATGCTTGTTCTTTTTCTCCAAAAGACATGGAAGTGTTATTATAAAGTCGTTGCTTTTTATTCTTTTTGTTTGAGCGTTTTCTTATTTTTGACAACAGGAAATAAAGGAGGGGTTCTTGTTGGGGTTACATTATTTTTACTGTTTTTTCATTTGAAGAAAAGAGGTTTTAAGTGGTATGAATATGTCTTATATTATTTAGCTATGCCATTAGCAGCCGGTACATTACAAGGCATTAGAGGTGGAGACTTAACTCTTATAGCATCCCAAATTGCAGTATTCTTTTCTTATCCAGTAATTCTTTATCAAGCTAATTCTATTCCTATCATGAATGCGGTTGGTACGGAGAACTTCTTTTGGGGAGAGGAATATTATACTGGTCTTGTAAAATTCATACCTCGTTTTTTGTGGCCGGATAAGCCTTTGTCATTTGATTATAAATTAAAAGAATTAGCAAACTATGATTTTGAAGGTGGGGGAATTTATACGACTTTATGTAATGATTTATATATAAATTTTGGATATTACTATTTTATCTTCTATATCTTGTGGCTATTATTTATTCATTATTTATATGGAATGGTAATGGATGATAAAAGGTTCTATTATAGCCGTATTATAGCTTTATTCATCATACTTATGGGGGGGATTGCATCTACTATTGGCTCTTGTGAAATCTTACTATTATTTCTCTTGTTCTTAATATTATATTATTCAAGAGTGAAAACATTATAGATTGTAATGAAGAAGAAAATATTATTTGTTGCTTCTGAATTTGCTTCGGGAATGATTCCTTTTGCTGCTACTGCTATAAATGCTTTAGCTAAAGATGATAGATTTGAAGTACACTGTCTTTGTGTTAATTCAGGTATTTATTCTTATAGGAATATAATTTTACAAGAAGCGAACCCTGTTTTCTTGGAATACCCAAAGAGTAAAATGATGAAATTGTTTTATAAACTATGGCCTCTAGAGATAATAAAACATTTGTCGCAATTGGAAAAAAGTATTAATCCGGATGCTGTTCATTTTTTGACAGGTGATTTTACATTAGCTTTGTATATTTGTTTGAATAATAAAAGAACATTTTACTACACAGTGCATGATTTGCATCCACATGAGGTGGTAAGAAAAACTTTATTGGGTTATTTGATGCAAAAATATATTATATGGGGATATAAATTATGTAGGAATATAATTCCTAATCTTACGACTTCCTCTTATTTCCAATTGAAGGAACTGAAAGAAATATATCCATATAAGAAAGTGAAATACACTTCATTTCCTTCTCTAATTACATCATTGATAATAAATGGTAAAAAAATGCCATTAGAAGTAAGTGGCTTAAAAGAATATATTTTGTTTTTTGGAACAGTAGATAAATATAAAGGGGTTGATTTGCTGGTTGATGCGTATTGCAATTTAACATGTAAGTCACTAAAATTAGTGATTGCAGGTAGAGGCTTTGATATTGAAACTCATAATGAAAACATTATTCGAATAAATCGTTTTATAGAAGATGAAGAAGTCGCATATCTTTTTAAAAAGGCAAAATTTATTGTTTATCCTTATCGTTCTGCAACAATGTCAGGGGTATTGTCTTTAGCATATTACTTTAATAAAAAAGTATTAGCCTCTACAATTCCTTTCTTTGAAGATAATGCAACTTTAAATGTTGTGTTATTTAAAGTTAATGATATAGATGATTTGGAAAGAAAGATGAAATCTTTAATATTTGGTAAAAATTTGAGTGTAGATCCAACAAGCTATCTTAATATATATGGTGAAGGTACATTAATAAATAGTTATTGGGGGTTATATGAAGATTGAAAATGTTAAAATGATTTATACATAATGATAAAATATTGATTCTTCTGTGATAATGAAAATCTTACTCTCGAATAAATTCTATTACCGCCGTGGCGGCGACTGTGTCTGTACCATAAACCTTGAGGAATTGTTGAAGCGGAAAGGTCATGAAGTGGCAATCTTCGCCATGCAGTATCCTGATAATATAGAAACACCATGGAGCAAGTACTTTCCTGGTGAAGTAAAGTTCAAGCCGGGATTAGGTATGCTTGAGGCGTTGTTACGCCCCTTTGGTACGAATGAAGTAAAACGTAAATTTACGGCATTATTGGATGACTTTTGTCCTGATATTGTTCATCTGAATAATATTCATTCTCAACTATCTCCGGTTATTGCAGAAATTGCGCATCAAAAAGGAATAAAAGTAATATGGACATTGCATGATTACAAGCTGCTTTGTCCGCGTTATGACTGTTTGCGTAATGGAGATACTATATGCGAAGAATGTTTTTCGGATAAGCGTAAAGTCTTGGAATATAAATGTATGAAGCATTCACGCTTGGCAAGTTATTTATCGTATTGGGAGTCTATGAAGTGGAATCGTGAACGATTGGAAGTTTGCACGGATATCTTTATTTGCCCTAGTCGGTTTATGGCAGAGAAGATGCGACAAGGGGGATTCGATAGTAAAAAAATAAAAACAGTATGTAATTTTATTGATACTGAGAAATGTTATGGTAAGGATTATACCAAAAGGGGAAATTATTACTGTTTCATAGGGAGATTGAGTCCTGAAAAAGGAGTAAGGACCTTGATAGAGGCGGCAAATGCTCTACCATATAAATTGGTGGTGATTGGAGGGGGGCCCTTGCTGGAGGAGTTAAAGACCGTAGCTGGGAATAACGTGGAATTTGTTGGCTTTAAACAATGGAATGATATAAAGGAGTTAGTGGGAAGAGCACGTTTTTCAGTGATACCTTCGGAGTGGTATGAGAATAATCCTTTGTCTGTGATAGAGGCGCAATGTTTGGGTACACCTGTACTGGGAGCACGCATCGGAGGAATCCCTGAACTGATAGAAGAGGGTGTTACCGGCATGACATTTGAGAGTCGTAATAAAGAGGATCTGAGAATGAAGATTGAAAGTATGATGCAACATCCTCTCAATTATGAAATGATAGCAGGAAAGGGACAGGAACTGTATGGTGCAGAAATGTATTATCAACAGATTATGAATTTGTATCAGGGTTGATTTGTTGCTTTATAGTATATAATGGAAAGAAAAGACAGGGAAATATTGGATAATTCATTTATTACTAGTATTTTTGTATCATCAAGAAATATCGGATGGCTATTAAGAATTTTAAAACCAAGGAAGAGGCGTTGGCTGCTATGAAGAAGGCGACAGACCGCAAACGCACGTTGATAGAATATCTCAAAAAGGGGTATTCCTTAGAAGAATTGGAAAAAATGGGATTTAAAATGGCAAAATTTGCATGATGTGATAGATTTGCCAATAGAACGTGTCAATGCTTTATCTCCCTATAAAGTTTATATAAATAATAATGGTAGTTTAGGATTTGAAACCCAATATGGTTCTGTCTATGAGGTAGGGTTTGTTGAGGACTATACTTTTATGGATGAGAATGCGTTTCAGTTTTTTATTTTGGAATCACAAGGTAAGCATTCTGTAAAAGATCCGTTGGTCAGGGAAACTATTTGGGTAATTCTTGAAACATTCTTTTTAGAAAACAATCCTGTTATATTATATATTTGTGATATGTCGGATGGTAAACAGGCTATTCGTAACCGTTTGTTTTCCATGTGGTATTATGAATATGAACAACGGGAAAGTTTTACTTTTTTGTCCACTAAAGTGGAAGTAGAATCTACTGATTACTATGCATCTGTTCTCGTTAAAAATTCCAATCCTCAATTGGAAGATATAAAGGTTGCTTTTAACTCTTTCATTGAAAATATGAAAGAAAAATTGGAATAGTGAATAATTAAATCAAACAACTTATGGTTAACAAATGTTCCTTGCATCCCACCGATGCAAGCATAATCCTTACATATCGTTGCCCTATGAAGTGCAAGATGTGTAATATATGGTTTAACCCCACTAACAAGAGTGAAGAAATAAAAGCAAGTGACCTGAAGTCATTGCCTAAGTTGAAATTCATCAATCTGACGGGAGGTGAGCCTTTCATTCGTGAAGATTTGCCGGAAATAGTGGAGGAATGTTACAAGCATACAGACCGGATTGTGATTTCTACAAGCGGATGGTTTGAGGACAGGGTGATTGCCTTGGCGAAACAGTTCCCTATCATCGGAATTCGAATCAGTATTGAGGGTTTGAGTTGTAAAAACGACGAACTACGCGGACATGCCGGAGGGTTTGATAAAGGACTCCGTACATTGTTGGCATTGAAAGAGATGGGCTTGAAGGATATCGGTTTCGGCTGTACCGTGTCGAATAATAATTCAAAGGATATGCTTTCATTGTATCAGCTCAGCAAGTCACTGGGAATGGAATTTGCTACAGCCGCCTTTCATAACTCGTACTACTTTCATAAGGACGACAATGTCATCACCAACAAGAACGAGGTGTGCGGTGACTTTGAGCAACTGATAGAATGGCAGTTGAAGGAGAATCACCCGAAGAGTTGGTTTCGTGCTTGGTTCAATATGGGACTGATAAATTATATTGAAGGGGGAAGGCGCATGCTGCCTTGTGAGGCGGGAAGTGCTAATTTCTTTATAGACCCGTTTGGTGATGTGTTTCCCTGTAACGGTCTGGAAGAGAAATATTGGAAGAAGTCGATGGGGAATATTCATGAAACTCCGGACTTTATGACTATTTGGACAAGCAAAAAGGCGGAGGAAGTACGTGCCATGGTGCGTAAATGCCCGAAAAATTGCTGGATGGTGGGCACAGCCTCTCCGGTGATGCATAAATATATAAAATATCCGTTGAAGTGGGCGTTGCAGAATAAACTTCGTTCCATGCAGGGAAAAACAGTCTGTCTGGATAAAAAATGGTGCGATGTAGGGCAAGATCCCTGCCAGGGAGATTTAAGGGAAAAGTTCTAGTATTCTAACTTACTTTTTCTTTTTTCCTGTAATCATCAGCCAAAGTGCCGAAAGGCATGACAGAATGATGATTCCGGCATATTGCAGTACTTCTTTTATGAAATTGAATATTTTCATTGGCTGATTGACATTTAATGTCGCAAATCTACTGTTTTTATTTTAAACTGCTTTATTCTTTATGAAGATTATTGTGACCGGTACCCGTGGCATTCCCGATGTGATGGGTGGTGTGGAAACGCATTGTGAGGAGCTTTTTCCGCGTATCGCAAGGAGGGGGGAGGATGTGACGGTTATCCGCCGGAAGAATTATGTGCATGACGGGTTGACGGAATGGAACGGTGTGAAACTGATAGATATAGAATCTCCTAAACAGAAATCGTTTGAAGCGATTGTTCATACGTTCAAGGCGGTGAATAAGGCAAAACAGTTGGGGGCGGATGTATTGCATATCCATGCCATCGGACCGGCATTGCTTGTACCGTATGCTAAAATGTTGGGACTGAAAGTGGTGTTTACCCACCATGGGCCGGACTATGATCGTGACAAATGGGGGATTATGGCCAAAATGGTTTTGAAATGGGGAGAGCGGATGGGATGCCTGTTTGCGGATGAGGTAATAGTCATCAGTGAGGTGATCCGCAATCTGATCAGACGGAAATATGGTAGAACCGAGCAGGTTCATCTGATTTATAATGGTGTGCCTTGTCCCGATTATACGAACTGTCCTGAGTATTTTAGGGAATTGGGGATAACTGAAAGAAACTACATATTGGGTATGTGCCGTTTTGTACCCGAAAAGAATCTTCATCATTTGGTGGAGGCTTTTCGGAGGGTGGATAAAAAAGGATGTCGGCTGGTGTTAGCCGGAGATACGGATTTTGAGGATGAATATTCGCGTGCATTGAAAAGGGAAGCGAGGGAAAACGGGGTGATACTGACCGGATTCGTGAAAGGGAAAAAACTACATTCACTTTTGACAAACGCCCGTTGTTATGTGTTGCCTTCGTCGCATGAGGGGCTTCCTATCGCTCTGTTGGAAGCCATGAGTTACCGGTTGCCTGTCATTGTGAGTGATATTCCCGCCAATAAAGAAATGGGGCTGGATGCCAGCTGTTATTTTGAAACCGGTAATATAGAGCAGTTGGCTGATAGATTACAGGAAATAATAGATGGGGATTTTAAACAGGTACATTACGATATGGAAAAGTATGGATGGGATGGAATAGCTCTCCGGGTGGCTGATGTTTATGAAAATCTGAAAAAATGAGAACACTTTCATTGGTCGGGCTGATGGTGCTTCTGTTGTGTCCGTCTGCTTTGAGAGCCCAGTTTGTGTATGGAACGACAGGTTTGCTTCACATGCCGACAGGGGAGATGCAGCGTGACAAGACTTTTATGTTTGGCTGCGCTTTTCTGGATACGGAAGCGACACCGGGGCATTGGAGTTATGATACGGGTAATTATTTTATTAATATAACCATTTTTCCTTGGTTGGAAGTAGGATATACCTGTACTTTGCATAAGGCTCCTTATGGCAGTACGTATTATCCGGAATCAGTCTGGGGCAAATATTGCAATCAGGATCGTCAATTCTCGGGCAGGTTGCGCCTTTGGAAAGAAGGCTGGTGGAAGGAATGGACTCCTCAGATTGTGTTAGGAGCGAACGATCCCGGTACCAATGACAGGACTTTTGAAAAGGATTATGGTATCGGTATGACTGGTAGTGCATCCGGAAACGGTCATTGGCAGCGGTATTATCTGGCTGTTACAAAACATCTGTCTATTAGAAATACAGGAGAGTTAGGTATCCATTTGGCATACGTCTATAACAAACGGACAGATTATCATTTGAATGGTCCTGCCATAGGTGCTAATTTCCGCTTTCAATTACTCGGCAATCAGCCTTTGATGAAAGCCGTTAATAAACTGAACCTTATGGCTGAATATGACGCCCGTACAATGAATATAGGTGCTGAATACAGCTTGGAAAGATTATATCAATGTCGTGATAGAGTTCAACCGCTGCCGTTACTTTTCCGGCGGAGTGTTTTTTAAAGTCCACCTGAAATAATAAAAGGAGTGGCTGTCAGTCTTTGATTTTCTTTTTATACACTTCCCCTCTGCTCATTACTTCCTTAACGAAATTGTAGGTCTCCACCCCTCGGAAGTATCCATTTTTACAAACCGGATCATTGAAATATTCTTCATTACTTTTAAGCAGAATATAGTTATCTACGCTGTTGTTCCATACATATTTATTCTTGCCGTATTTTTCAGCCAGTGCCATGGCATCCAGTACGTGTCCTATTCCGGCGTTATAAGCCGCCAAGACAAATTTCATCCGTTCGTTTTCATCTTTTATTGCGTTGAAAGAACGGGAAGTGGCAGCAATATATTTCACGGCGGCCTTTATACTCTCTTCCGGATTCTGTTCTTTACCGGGAGGAACTCCCATAGCACGCGCCGTCCGGGGCATGAGCTGCATTAATCCTTTCGCGCCTGCCCATGATACGGCTGTTGTATCAAAGTTTGATTCCGTATAGGCCAGGGAAGCTAAAATACGCCAATCCCAATCTATATCTTTGGCATATTTCTTGAATAGAGTGTCGAAGTGTGAAATCTTTCCGTCTTTGATGGACAAGATGGAACCGTGAGGTGTCCGTTTGCTTATTTCAAAATAACGCTTGCTACTGGCCTGATAGGCAGGAGAAGTCATATTTTCCTGATGCCATTTAGTAGCAGCTTCACCTAGTAGCGGTGAGGTCTTACGTACGGCCCATGAGGCACGTTGGTCAAAACTGACAGCCAGGTCAATATTCAGATTGGGGTAATAAGTCTTGTTTAATTTGGCAAGGTCGTTATCACAGATGGCATAATCTATCTCACCATTGGAAACCTGCATGATTAAATCCTCGGTGGTGATGCTGTCATTATCGACTTCGTGTATCAATATACCGCCACCCAGTTCTTTATCCAGATTGATGAGACGTTCCAGATACTTTCCTGGTTTTACATAGACCTCTTTCCCGATTAATTCTGTTACATTATTCAGTGCTTTCTTCTTTTTTTGAGTATTACGTTGTACCAATACCTGATGGGTGATGATATCTTCCCCGCAAAACTCTACACTGTCTTTGAACTCTTTGGTGACAGGCAGATTATAGGCTATCAGGTCTCCTTCTCCTTGTAATAGTTTATGAACCAGGTCACGTGCATTCTGTGCTACTTTTATTTTCAGTTTTACGTCCAATGAACGGGCAAACTGATCGGCCAGCTCATACTGGAATCCCATAGGCTCGCCCCGATAGTCGAAATAAGAAGTGGAACTGTTCAGTGTCAGGACTACTAATTCTCCGCTGTCTTTTATTTGCGGCAAATCATAATTTGTCACTTCGGCAGATTGTTGCCGGTTACGGCACGCTGTCATGCATATACAGGCAAGAACTAATAGCCAGACATTTTTCATCTTCCTAAAATCTTTTCAATATATAGTTTAAGGATTTCAATGGCCTTTTGGTTGTTGCCTCCATTGGGGATAATAATATCGGCATATTGCTTGGTAGGCTCTATGAATTCGTCATGCATCGGTTTCAGAATGTTCCGGTATTTGTCTATCAGCATTTCCAAGGGATGGCCGCGTTCCACCATGTCGCGGGTAATCACACGCAGCAAACGTTCGTCGGGTTCGGCATCCACAAAAATCTTTAAGTCCATCAAGTCTCGTAACTCTTTATCATAGAGACTCATGATACCTTCCACAATGATGACTTCCTTTGGCTCTACACGAACTGTTTCGGGCAGGCGTGTACATACTAGATAAGAATAGGTGGGCTGCTCAATGGGATGCCCTTTGCGCAGGTCGGCAATCTGTTGTTCAAAGAGCGGCCAGTCAAAAGCATCGGGATGGTCGAAATTGGTTTGTTTACGTATTTCCAAGGGAATGGATGACTGATCGTTATAATATGAATCTTGTGGAATGACTGCAACGGAACCTGGGGGCAGGCTCTCTATGATTTTTCTAACTACAGTGGTCTTTCCTGAACCGGTTCCGCCGGCTATACCAATAATTATCATAATAATAGAATGTATTTTAAAACAAAACTGTTACTTTTGCATCAGGTTAAATACTTTAGCCCTGTGTCGATTACAAAAGTAGGATAATTAATTAAAATATCAAGTATGGTTAAGCACATTGTTTTATTTAAATTGAAAGAAACTCTTTCACAGGAAGAAAAATTGAAAGTGATGAATGATTTTAAAGCGGCTATTGAAGCTTTGCCGGCCAAGATAGGTTTTATCCGTCATATATTTGTGGGACTGAATGCCAATTCTGCTGAAAAATGGGATATTTGTCTGGATAGTGAATTCGATACGCTGGCAGATGTCAATGCCTATGCCGTTCATCCGGATCATGTAGCTGCAGCCGGCCTTTTGAAGGAGGTTAAGGCTGATCGTGCTTGTGTGGATTATGAATTCTAAAAGATAGCCTATGAAAAAGATAATCAATCCCTGGAAAGGGATGGAAGGATATAATTGCTTTGGCTGTGCTCCCAACAATGAAGCCGGAGTGAAGATGGAATTTTATGAGGATGGGGATGAGGTAATTAGTATATGGAAACCTCAGCCACAGTTTCAGGGATGGATTGATACGTTGCATGGCGGTATTCAGGCGGTGCTGCTGGATGAGATTTGTGCATGGGTGGTTTTGCGTAAACTACAGACTACCGGTGTTACGTCCAAAATGGAAACCCGCTATATGAAACCTGTTAATACCAACGATTCGCATATCGTATTGAAGGCTTCCATAAAGGAGAGGAAGCGCAATATCGTATTTGTAGAAGCGGCTATTTATAATAATAAGGAGGAACTTTGCACCAAGGCGCTGTGCACTTATTTCACTTTTTCTCAAGAGAAGGCAAAGGAAGAAATGCATTTCTTGAACTGCGAGGTGGAGCAAGATGAGATAATACCTTTAATTTGAAAGAAAAAATAAAGTTTTGCGATAATTATTTGCTGATATTAAATATAAACTTTATTTTTGTCGCAAGTAAAAAGAAAAGACTATGGTTAGAACTGCTACACATCATCATCATTTTCCTAACGAATAATTCGGTGGGCTAAGGTGATATTGTAGTATAATGATATAGGGCTTGCCGAAAACGGTAAGCCCTTTTTATTGCCGGTTAATAATTAAAAACAGATAGAATCATGCTTAGAATTGCAGTACAGTCAAAAGGCCGTTTGTTTGAAGAGACAATGGCATTATTACAAGAGGCAGATATTAAAATCTCCACTTCTAAAAGAATTCTTTTAGTACAGTCGTCTAATTTTCCGATCGAAGTTCTTTTTCTTCGCGATGATGATATTCCTCAGTCGGTGGCTGGTGGAGTGGCTGATTTAGGGATCGTAGGCGAGAATGAGTTTGTAGAGAGAAAAGAGGACGCTGAGGTGATTAAACGTTTGGGGTTCAGCAAGTGCCGTTTGTCATTGGCTATACCTAAAGATGTGGACTATCCGGGTTTGTCTTGGTTTGAAGGACGTAAGATTGCGACTTCTTATCCCGGCATTTTGAAAGATTTCATGGATCGGAATGGCATTCATTCTGATATTCATGTCATTACCGGTTCGGTAGAGATTGCTCCGGGAATCAGTTTGGCTGATGCTATTTTTGATATTGTCAGTTCGGGATCTACTTTGGTAAGCAATAGCTTGAAGGAAGTGGAAGTGGTTATGAAAAGTGAGGCGTTGCTGATAGGCAATAAGAATATGTCTGAGGAGAAGAAAGAGATTCTGAACGAACTCTTGTTCCGTATTGAAGCGGTGAAAGCTGCCGAAGACAAGAAATATGTCTTGATGAATGCTCCGACAGAGCGTTTGAAAGAAATTATCGAAGTGCTGCCGGGTATGAAGAGTCCTACTGTGATGCCATTGGCACAAGAAGGATGGAGTTCGGTACATACAGTGCTTGACGAGAAACGTTTTTGGGAGATCATCGGAAAACTGAAAGCATTGGGCGCGGAAGGTATTTTGGTATTGCCCATTGAGAAAATGATATTATAGCCGGTCCATACGTCAGGCGAGATTTGTAAACTTATAAAAGAATACATGTATGAAGAAAATAATATATCCTGAAAAGAAAGACTGGATGGAAATTCTCCGTCGTCCGGCATTGAATACAGACACGCTGCGCAATACGGTTAAAGAAGTGCTGGATAAAGTGAAGACGGAAGGAGATAAAGCGGTGAGGGAATATGAAGAACGTTTTGATAAGGTGAAACTGGACTCACTGGGGGTTACTGAAACGGAAATTGCTGAAGCGGAAAAGGAGGTACCCATTGAATTGAAGGCAGCTATCATGCTGGCACAGAAAAATATTCATACTTTTCATAGTTCTCAGCGGTTTGAAGGGAAAAAGGTGCAGACCGTACCCGGGGTAACTTGTTGGCAGAAGGCGGTTGCTATTGAAAAGGTGGGCTTGTATATTCCCGGAGGAACGGCGCCTTTATTTTCTACCGTATTGATGTTGGCTACTCCGGCACAGATTGCAGGTTGCAAGGAAATCGTACTTTGTACTCCTCCTGATAAAGAAGGAAAGGTTCATCCTGCTATCTTGTATGCGGCAAAATTGGCCGGGGTAAATAAAATATTCAAAGCAGGAGGGGTGCAGGCCATCGCTGCTATGGCATACGGAACGGAAAGTGTGCCTAAGGTTTATAAAATTTTCGGTCCGGGTAACCAATATGTAACGGCTGCCAAGCAGCAGGTTTCTTTGCGGGATGTTGCGATAGATATGCCTGCCGGTCCTTCTGAAGTCGAAGTGCTGGCCGACGAGACGGCTAATCCTGTATTTGTGGCAGCCGATTTGCTTTCACAGGCGGAACATGGAGTTGATAGTCAGGCCATGCTGATAACTACTTCTGAGAAATTAATGAAGGAGGTGGAGTATGAGGTACAACGCCAGTTGGCTTTGCTTCCCAGATGGGAAATAGCCGAAAAGTCGTTGGCAAGCAGCAAATTGATTTTGGTGAGGGATATGGATGAGGCAATTGCTCTGACGAATGAATATGCTCCCGAGCATTTGATTATCGAGACCAGGGATTATATGGAACAGGCAGAGCGTATTGTCAATGCCGGATCTGTATTTCTAGGTTCACTTACTCCGGAGAGTGCCGGTGATTATGCATCCGGAACCAATCATACTTTACCTACCAATGGTTATGCCAAAGCGTATAGTGGGGTGAGTCTGGATAGTTTTATCCGTAAAATCACTTTTCAGGAGATTAATGGCGAGGGTATTCAGAATATCGGTCCTGCTATTGAGGTGATGGCGGCTAATGAACAACTGGGTGCGCATAAGAATGCAGTAACCGTAAGATTAAAAACAGTATAAAGATGAAAGATTTGAAAGAATTGACGCGCCCGAATATTTGGGCTTTGAAACCCTATTCATCGGCACGTGACGAATATAATGGAGCGGAGGCATCTGTTTTTCTGGATGCCAATGAGAACCCGTACAATACACCTAATAACCGTTATCCTGATCCTATGCAGCGGGAATTGAAGAATATGATAGCTCCTATTAAAAAGGTAGACCCCGATACGATCTTTCTGGGAAACGGCAGTGATGAGGCTATTGACTTGGTGTATCGCGCGTTCTGTATTCCGGGGGTGGATAATGTAGTGGCTATTGACCCTACTTATGGTATGTATCAGGTGTGTGCCGATGTCAACGATGTAGAATATCGCAAGGTGTTATTGGATGAAAACTATCAGTTCAGTGCCGATAAACTATTGGCGGCAACAGACGATCACACCAAACTGGTTTTTCTTTGCTCGCCCAATAATCCTACCGGTAATAACCTGGATCGTAGGGAAATGGAAAAATTACTGGATACTTTTCAGGGATTGGTGATTATAGACGAGGCCTATTCCGATTTTTCTGATGCGCCGTCTTTCCTTGCCGATTTAGATAAATATCCTAATTTGATTGTCTTTCAGACTTTTTCTAAGGCATGGGGATGTGCTGCCATTCGTTTGGGCATGGCCTTTGCGTCTAAAGAAATCATCTCTATTTTCAGTAAGATTAAATATCCGTATAATGTGAATCTGCTGACACAGAAAGAGGCTGTTATGATGTTGCACCGGCATTATGAGGTAGAACGTTGGGTAAAGTCGTTATTGGAAGAACGGACGCGTTTGGTCAATGAATTTGTAGAACTGCCTTGTTGTGAGAAAATCTATCCTACGGATGCCAATTTCTTTCTAGCTAAAGTGACAGATGCCAAGAAAATATATAATTATTTGGTAGGTAAAGGTATCATAGTGCGTAACCGTACCAGTATTTCTTTATGTCGTGATTGTTTGCGTGTGACTATTGGTACACGTCCGGAGAATGATATGTTGTTGGAAGCATTGAAGAATTATGAATGTTGAAGTATGAAGAAAGCATTGTTTATAGATCGTGACGGTACGTTGGTTGTAGAGCCACCGATTGACTACCAATTGGATTCTTTCCATAAATTGGAGTTTTATCCTAAGGTATTTCGTAATTTGGGATTTATCCACAGCAAACTCGACTTTGAATTTGTGATGGTTACCAATCAAGACGGCCTCGGTACTTCTTCTTTTCCTGAGGATACCTTTTGGCCGGTGCACAACCTGGTGTTGAAGACATTGGAGGGGGAAGGCATCATTTTTGATGATATCTTGATAGACCGCAGTTTTCCGGAAGACCATGTGTCTACCCGTAAGCCTGGAACAGGAATGATGGGAAAATATCTTACCGGTGATTATGATTTGGCTAACAGTTTTGTTATTGGTGATCGTGCTACAGATGTGGAACTGGCTAGAAATATGGGCTGTAAGGCTATTTTGTTGCAAGAAAATATGGATATTCTGAAGGAAAAGAATTTGGAATCCTACTGTGTATTGGCGACTACGGATTGGGATAAGGTCGCTGAATTCCTTTTTGCCGGAGAACGTATAGCGGAGGTCCGTCGTACTACGAAGGAAACGGATATTTATATCAGCTTAAATTTAGATGGCAGCGGAAAATGTGATATTTCTACAGGTATTGGTTTTTTTGATCACATGTTGGAACAGATTGGAAAGCATGGTGGTATTGACCTGACCATTAAAGTAAAAGGTGATTTGGAAGTGGATGAACATCATACTATTGAAGATACCGCCATTGCTTTGGGTGAATGTATTTATCGGGCATTGGGCAGCAAGCGTGGCATTGAGCGTTACGGATATTGCTTGCCCATGGATGATTGTCTTTGTCGGGTAGCTTTGGATTTTGGCGGTAGAGCATGGTTGGTATGGGATGCTGAGTTTCATCGGGAGAAAATAGGGGAGATGCCTACCGAGATGTTTCTTCATTTTTTTAAATCATTGAGTGATGCAGCTCGTATGAATTTAAATATCAAAGCCGAGGGGCAGAATGAGCATCATAAAATAGAAGGTATTTTCAAAGCTTTGGCTCGTGCCATAAAGATGGCTGTGCGAAGAGATATTTACCATTTTGAAGTACCCTCAAGCAAGGGATGTATTTAAGTCGGCTTCAAAGACAAAGTAACTTAACTTAGTTGGGCGAGTAAGTTAAGTTACTTTGTCTTTGAAGCCGACTTACTTTTTTATGTGGTTTATAGCTCTTCGCATTCTTTCAGCCATGAAGCTGCACTGGCATCGCTCGGCATACGCCAGTCTCCTCGGGGACTGAGTGATACAGATCCCACTTTGGGACCATCGGGCAGGCAAGAGCGTTTGAATTGTTGTTGAAAGAAACGGCGGCAGAATATAGTAAGCCATTTTTTGATTGTTTCCTCATCGTATGTATCACGAAAAGCGATACTTGCCAGGAAGAATATCTTGGCGGGACGAAAACCGAAACGTAGGAATTGATAAAGGAAGAAATCATGCAGTTCGTATGGTCCTACCAAATCTTCTGTCTTTTGTTTTATATTGCCGTTTTCATCAGCAGGAATCAGTTCGGGACTGATAGGAGTGTCTACAATATCGTGCAGGGTAATACGTGATTCATTATCCATGCCATTCAAAGCCACCCAATTTACCAGGTATTTGACCAGTGTTTTGGGAATGCTTCCATTGACTCCGTACATAGACATATGGTCGCCATTGTAGGTGGCCCAGCCTAGGGCAAGTTCTGAAAGGTCTCCCGTACCAATGACAAGACCGCCCAATTGGTTGGCAACATCCATCAGAATTTGAGTCCGTTCGCGTGCTTGGCTGTTTTCGTAGGTTACATCGTGTACGGTCATGTCGTGATTAATATCGTTAAAGTGTTGGATGCAGGATTCCTTTATGCTGATTTCTTTAATGGTAACACCTAGTGAAGCCATCAGATGGAGAGCATTGTTATAAGTACGGTCGGTAGTACCGAAACCAGGCATGGTGATGCCGATGATACCTTTTCGTGGCAGATCCAATTTATCGAAAGTCTTGGCACAGACCAAAAGTGCCAAGGTGGAATCCAGACCACCGGAAATACCGACTACTACAGTCTTGCAGTGAGTGTGTACCAGACGTTTGGCTAGTCCTGCTATTTGGATAGCGAAGATTTCTTCACAGCGTTCATCCAATTCTTTGCCTTGAGGAACAAGGATGAGCTTCTATACTGCGCATCAGACTAAGATCGCGTGTGTTGACAAATTCTGTACTGATGTGGATGGCGGGACGTCCCGGGCAGTTGCCGATATTGGCGGCAAAAGTGGTATTGGTCAACCGTTCACCACGAAGACGCTCCACGTCTATTTCACTGATGACCAATTGTTCCTTGAATGAGAAACGTTCAGACTCGGCAAGTAACGTGCCGTTTTCATATATCAGTCCGTTGCCTGCAAAAACAACGTCTGTGGTTGATTCGCCGAAACCGGATGAACTGAATACATATCCTGCCAGACAGCGTGCTGATTGTTGACTGACTAATGAACGGACATAATTATGCTTGCTTATTCCTTCATTGTCGGCAGACATGTTGAAAATGATTTCCGCTCCTTTCAGTGCTAATGCGGAACTGGGCGGAATGGGGGCCCACATGTCTTCGCAGATTTCAATGCCAAAGCAAGTTTCCGGAGTGTCGAAAAGCAGGTTGGCGCTGACCGGTACATTTTGTCCGCAGAGGCGTACATTGGCATCCGTGGTTCAGAGCAGAGGTAAACCAGCGTTGTTCATAGAACTCTTTATAATTAGGTAAATATGTTTTAGGAACAATACCCAGTATTTTCCCTTTTTGGAAAACAACAGCACTGTTCAGCAGCGTGGAATTCATAACCACAGGCATCCCTATAATAGAGATGATATCCATTTGTCGGGTATTATTCATAATTTGCATTAAAGCCATTTCTGCTTCTTCCAACAGTAAAGACTGACCGAACAAGTCGGCGCAAGTATACCCTGTAATACTTAGTTCGGGGAAAATGATAATTTGTACTCCTTTCCCGTCTGCTATGGCAATTTGAGTTTCAATCTGTTGTGCATTAAATTTGCAGTCAGCCACTTTCACTATCGGAATGGCAGCCGCCACTCTTACAAACCGTATTTCATATTATACCTATTATTATATATACCTGCAAAATTAATCATTCTTTCCCGATTTATACCTCTAAATAAAAAAAATAAAAAAAAGTGCGTGATTTATTTGTTTGTTGCGAATAACTATCTATCTTTGCACATGAAATAAAATTGTAATAGTTACAAAAAGGGAATATATGAAGAGTTACGATTATCTTATCAGTTATAACATTAAGCCGTCCGTACAGCGCATAGCTATTATGGATTATTTGTTGGCTCATAAAACTCATCCTTCTATCGATGAGATTTATTTGGCGCTATGTAAGGATATTCCAACCTTGTCCAAGACTACAGTGTATAATACATTGAAACTCTTTGTCGAGCATGGAGCAGCTTTAATGCTTACAATTGATGAAAAGAATGCGTGTTTTGACGGCGATACTTCCCTGCATGCTCATTTCCTTTGCAAGAAATGTGGTAAAATATTCGATTTACCCTATAGTAATGAAGTGAAAAAAGTAGAGCAAATTGATATGAATGGATTCAAAGTGGATGAAATTCACCAATATTATAAAGGTATATGCCCTGCTTGTTCTAAAGAAGATTAAGAAAGAAGTAAAAAGGATAGAGAGTAAATGACTAACTAATAAATAAAATATTGACTAACTAATAAAAAAAGAAATTATGAAAAAGTTTATTTGTACAGTTTGTGGTTATATTCATGAAGGTGATGCAGCTCCTGAAAAATGTCCGTTGTGTAAAGCGCCTGCTTCTAAGTTTAACGAAATGGTAGAAACAGAAGGTGGATTGGAATTTGCAGACCAACACGTTATCGGCGTAGCAAAAGGTTGTGATGAAGAAATGATTAAGGATTTGAACAACCATTTCATGGGTGAATGTACAGAAGTTGGTATGTATTTGGCAATGAGCCGTCAGGCAGACCGCGAAGGTTATCCTGAAGTTGCTGAAGCTTTCAAACGTTATGCTTGGGAAGAAGCAGAACATGCTGCTAAGTTTGCTGAGTTGCTGGGTGACTGTGTATGGGATACAAAGACTAACTTGGAAAAGAGAATGAATGCTGAGTCAGGTGCTTGTGCTGACAAGAAACGCATTGCTACTCGTGCAAAAGCTTTGAACTTGGATGCTATTCACGATACAGTTCACGAAATGGCTAAGGACGAAGCTCGTCACGGCAAAGGTTTTGAAGGTTTGTACAACAGATATTTCAAGAAATAATATACAATTTGCTATAGTATAAATGGAGAGAGGGGGAGCAATTATTATTGCCCCCTCTCTTTTATTGGTTATATTTAGATTAGAGATATATAGGGCTTGTTTCTCATTCTTTCAGTAACACTTCTTCAATGGCTTTCCTGAAAGTAGCTTTATTGGCTGCTCCTATAATGATTTGTGGCTGTCCCGTTTTGGGAATAAAGATGATGGTGGGCAGTGACTGTATTCCCATAACGGCAGATAATTCTCTTTTTGTTTGTCTGTATCTACTTTGTAAACTGCAATTCGATCTTTGTATTCTTTGGCCAGACTTTTTAGCAGAGGGGCAACCATACGGCAGGGACCACACCATGTGGCGTAAAAATCAATAACTGCCGGTTTCTCTCCTTTGTATTTCCAGTTAGTGGAACCGGAAGTGTAGTCAAATATATTATCCAAGAACATTTGTTTGTCCATACGTATGACTTTTCCTGAATTTTTATCTGACTTATCCTGGACAGGAGTTTGGGCACTGAGATATCCCGTTAATCCGGCAGTTAATAGAATACATGTGATTGTTTTCTTCATATTTTACTCATATTGGGCTAGAATAGTGCTTAAATCATTGGCACGCATTACACCACTTTGTCGCCACAATTGCTTACCGTCTTTAAAAATCATTAGTGTGGGAACTGACTGAATCTGATAGTATGCAGCAATTTCTTTATGTTTGTCTACATCTACCTTGACAATTCTTACTTTTTCCCCTTTTATTCCTTTTAATTCTTCTAAAATAGGTTTCATGGCTTTGCAAGGTCCGCACCATTCAGCAAAAAAATCAACTAATACAGGGATGTTTGAGGTGATTAAATCTTCAAATCTTTCCATAATGTTCTCCTTTCGTTATTTTTATTATAATAAAAACGTTTATAGGGTGCTTTTTGTTTAAAAGTAAAGCCGGAACAGTAGACTGTTCCGGCTTTACATATATAAGGTTGATGAACTATTATTTTTTTACAGAAGAGGGAGTATAACGTGCATTCAGTCCGTCAATGATTTCTTGTGTGATGTTGTATGCCGGATTAGCGTATAGCAAGTTGTCAAATCCTGTATTGCTGATAATCAGATCATATCCTTTGTTCTGATTATAAATTTTCAAGAATGAATTGATAGAATCACGTAACTGCAAGCTGTTCTTTTGGTTTTCAGAAGCTAGCTCGTCGCTTAGTTTCTGTTGGAGTGCCTGCAGTTCTTGTTGTTGCTTCATCAGTCTCATCTGTTCTTGTTCAGCACGTTCACGTGTAGCAAAGCCATTATTTTCCAGTTTGCGTTGGAATTCTTTAGCATCAGCATCCAGCTTCTTTGCTTTTTCATTTAAAGTAGTGCGGATATTTTCTTCTTTCTGTATCATCACTTCATTTAAGTCATTCCAGAAATTGTACTTAGTCAACAGTGAATCGATTTCCACATAAGCTATTTTCATGTTTGAGGAACCTGCAACGCCGGCAGCCGGAGCAGCGGAAGAAGTTGCAGCGTTGTTGTTTTTGTCGCTACATTGTGCGAACACTAACACGATGGCTAGCGCTAGAAATCCATTCAGGATGAAATTTGTTCTTTTCATAATCTTTTTCACGTATTGTTTATTAATTATTATCCGTTTTGCTTTGCTTTTCAATTTCGGCTATGGCATTTTTATTAGGTTTGCGTGCTTCACGATCTTGTGATTGCACACAGCCTATTCCTTTTTTTACGGAGTGCCTTATTACCGCTTACATGCGTGTTTGGAAACTTTCCTTTTAGAAAGATTCCGATAGACAATAATGCTATACAGATAGCAACTATTAACACAGTTATAAGGATAGTATCAAGCATTTCTATTATTTTTGTGGTGCAAAGTTAGTGTAAGGCAAGGGAAATGCCAAATTTATTGAAGCATTTCGTGTCTGCGGACTAAATTTGCATAGCAAATATAGAATTTTGCAATGATTTAGCTTTCTCTTTTTTCATTAAAAAAGAGGAAGTGTCCTATTTAAGAGAGTTATTTAACTATTTTTTGCAAATTTGGAAACTGAATTTCCTAAACGACATGATTATGAATGAAAAGAATTTAAAGCCTGCATCTGTCTTTTATTATTTTGAAGAGATATGTCAGGTACCCCGTCCCTCTAAAAGAGAGGAGAAAATAATTGCTTATTTGAAAGCCTTCGGTAGAGAACATGGTTTGGAAACCAAGACAGACGAAGTAGGCAATGTATTAATTAAAAAGCCTGCCACTTCCGGGTAAGGAGAATTTGAAAACTGTGATTTTGCAGTCTCATATAGATATGGTTTGTGAAAAAAACAGTGATGTGGAGCATGATTTTCTAATTGATCCTATTGAAACAGTGGTGGACGGTGAATGGTTGAAAGCCAAAGGTACTACATTGGGGGCGGATAATGGTATCGGTGTGGCGACAGAATTAGCTATATTGGCTGCTACTGATATAGAGCATGGTCCGCTGGAGTGTCTTTTCACGGTGGATGAAGAAACTGGATTGACAGGTGCTTTTGCATTGAAGCCAGGGTTTATGACTGGTGATATTCTGATTAATTTGGACTCGGAAGATGAAGGAGAATTATTTATCGGCTGTGCCGGTGGGGCAAATACTACAGCGGAATTTACTTATCAGCCTGTTTCTGCCCCACAGGATTATTTCTATTTCCGTGTGGCGGTCAAGGGATTGACTGGTGGGCACTCCGGTGATGATATTAATAAAGGTAGAGCGAATGCCAATAAGCTGCTGAATCGTTTTCTGACCCAGTTGGCTTCTAAATATATTTTATATTTATGTGAGATTGATGGCGGAAACCTGCATAATGCCATACCTCGTGAGGCACAGGCATTATGTGCGGTACCTATGAAGGATAAGGAATCGGTTCGTGTAGATTTGAATATCTATACCGCAGAACTGGAGAATGAATATGCTGCGACAGAACCGAACTTGAGAACCGAACTCTCTTCTGAATCCCCTTGTAAGGAAGCGATAGATATGACTACTGCCGGACACCTTCTGAGAGCTGTTTACGCTGTGCACAATGGAGTGTATGCCATGAGTCAGGATATTCCGGGATTAGTAGAAACTTCGTCTAATCTTGCTTCCATCAAACAGGTAGAGGGAAACAAGATTAAAATAGTGACTAGCCAGCGCAGCTCCATTCTTTCATCACGCAAGGATATGTCCGAGATGATCCGTTCTGCTTTTCTTTTGGGAGGTGCTGAAGTAACAACTGGTGAAGGCTATCCAGGGTGGAAACCGAATACGGATTCTCCAGTTTTGAAAGTTGCGGTAGATAGCTATAAAAAACTTTTTGGTGTGGAACCTAAAGTAAAGGCAATTCATGCCGGATTGGAGTGTGGTTTGTTCCTTGAGAAATATCCGTCACTGGATATGGTTTCTTTTGGACCTACTCTGCGTGGTGTTCATTCACCTGATGAGCGTATGCTGATACCTACTGTAGATAAATTCTGGCGTCATTTGCTGGATGTATTGGTTAATATACCGACAAAATAATTTATATGAAGAAAACAATTTTATTTCTTTGTTTGTGCTACCTGGTAGGGGTGACGTATGCACAGGAACCGTTTCGGGTAATGTTCTATAATGTAGAGAATTTGTTCGATTGTCAGCACGACACGTTGAAAAATGATTATGAATTTTTGCCAGATGCTCCGAAAGGATGGACACAAGCGCGCTATCATGATAAATTGGCTAAGATAGCTAAGGTTATTATTGCCACCGGTGAGGAAAATGTTCCCGATTTGGTGGGGCTTTGTGAAGTGGAAAATGATCATTGCTTGAAAGATCTGACAGAAAACTCGCCATTACGCGAGGCAGGTTATCGTTATGTCATAACTGATTCTCCTGATGAGCGTGGTATTGATGTGGCGTTGCTTTATCAGCGAGGAAGTTTTAAGTTGCTGGGCAAAAACAGCCTTTCTGTTCCTTATAAGGAGATGGAACGCCGCCCTACACGTGATATCCTTCATGTGATGGGGCAGGTAGCATCAGGTGATACTTTGGACGTGTTTGTGTGCCATATGCCGTCTCGTGCCGGTGGTGAGGAAAAAAGTGAGCCTTATCGTCTTTTCACTGCACAGATATTGAACATAGCGGCAGATTCCATCATAAACCTTCGCCAGCATCCCAATGTGATGATAATGGGTGATTTTAATGATTATCCCACTAATAATTCGATAGCTAAAGTATTGGGTGCCGTGGCTCCGAAAGGTGAAGTACAGGCTAAGAAACTGTATAATCTGATGGACGGGCGTAAGGAGGGAACCTATCGTTATCGAGGTGAGTGGGGCGTACTTGATCAGCTGATTGTTTCCGGTTTTTTGTTACAAGGACATGATAGTATGCGCACTTCATATGATAAGGCACAGATTTTAAAATATCCGTTCCTATTGGAAGAGGATGAAAAATATGGTGGTGATATCCCATCACGTACCTACTGGGGAAAGAAATATCATGGTGGCTATAGCGACCATTTACCAGTGTGTGTGGACTTTGAAATTGGAAAATAGGGAGAGAATTAGTGGTTAGTGATGAATGGACTGCGCTATTATGCCGCAGGTGTTAATCACTAACCGCTATATATTTCTATTCATGATGATAAGGACCGTTATTCAATATAGTCATCGCCCGGTATAGCTGTTCTACGAAAATAAGGCGTATCATTTGATGTGAGAAGGTCATCTTGGATAATGAGATCTTTTCTTGGGCTGCATCATATATTTTGGGTGCAAATCCGTATGGTCCCCCAATGATGAATACTAACCGTTTGTTTACAGTGTGCATTTTGCGTTCTATCCAGTTGGCAAATTCTACGGAACGGAATTCTTTTCCATGTTCATCCAATAAAACCACTACATCGCCCGGCAACAAAGCTTTCAGAATTAGTTCTCCTTCCTTCTCTTTTTGTTGCTCCATACTCAGGTTTTTGGTGTTCTTGAGTTCGGGGATGACTTCCATATCGAAAGAAATGAAGTGCCTGGTACGTTCCACATAATCATTGATAGCGGTGATATAATGTTTTTCGACAGTGCGTCCTACTACTAATAATGTAAATTTCATACGTTCTTTTCTGGTTTACTTTGCAAAAATACGGAAAATCTCTACCTTTGCCTATCAATTCATAAAAAAACGATAACATTATGGACGAATTAGTAGTAAAAGACTTAATAGACAGACTGATAGACCTGTCTTTTGCTGAAGATATAGGTGATGGGGATCATACTACCTTGTCATGTATTCCCGCAGATGCAATGGGAAAATCAAAGTTGTTGATTAAGGAAGAAGGTATTTTGGCAGGCATTGAAGTGGCTAAAGAAGTATTTCGCCGTTTTGATCCCACAATGAAGGTGGAGGTGTTCATTCAAGATGGAACTCACGTGAAACCGGGTGATGTGGCTATGGTGGTGGAAGGTAAAGTTCAGTCACTTCTTC
>VOFK01003476.1_pt1 | contig 90173 bp, 119 predicted proteins | sample 5384121 | NCBI WGS metagenome assembly VOFK01 (sample SAMN12384730, study PRJNA508395) | human gut metagenome | isolation source: healthy gut J | host: Homo sapiens
TTTCATCAGCCTGCAGCTTTTTTTCCAAAGTGCTTTCATCTCTCTGGAATAGCAGATGCCATGTAATCACAAATACACTTTTAGGAGTGGTGCGATGTGCACAGACCCGGAAGGCTTCTTCCAGTAAATCGGGATTCTTGGTAGTCATTCAGATACAGAAAGTCAACTGAAGTGTCTGCATCCAGAAACAGTTCCGACAAATCGGAAGCAAAGAGATAAGAAGCCGATGGTTTAGCAGACTGTAAGTACAGGGCTGTCGAGGAAGGACGCCCAACCTCAATAATCGTATCAGGCTGCACTCTGTTCACCAACCGGAACAAAAAACGGTTTACCTTTTGAGAACCTTTTTGGTCCACCCACACTCTCTTACCATCTTTTTTTTGTTCTTCTTTCAAGGAAGAATAAGCATAGTAAGGCATCTTCTCTCATAAATTACATCGGTAATGAGACTGAAAGCAAAAGGGGGAATGTACGCCATATCCGCAACGATAACGAAAGCGGGGAAAGCCAGATAAAAAGGTCTTTTTATACAGAGTAGAAGATTCATAAAACAATCATTCGTATTTTTATTCTCCCGACAAAGATATTTTTTTTATTGAAAAAGGAGGTTGTGTCAAAAACGTTGGCACAACCTCTTTTTATATTTTACAGTTCTGCTATATTTTCTTTTGGCTATGCTGCTTTTTCCTCATGCATTTGGCAACAAGTTGCTATATTCCAATTATATCGGGTTATAAATAGTCCCATAAACATATATTTGGCAACTGTAATGAGCCCCTTTCCTTCTTTTATCAGTTTAGCACACATTTTTTTGATATTAAAGGCTATAGCAAAGAAAGCAAAGTCCATTGTAACCTTGTCTTCTCCCACATGCCGGAATCTTCTGTATGCCATGTTGTATTTCATTTGTCCAAACACAGCCTCTGGTTCTATACACCTCCTGCCTCTATGCTTGATACCTTCTTCTGAGAGCAACCTTTCCCGTGCCTGCCGTTTGTATTGATTTAATCGGTGGTTGACTTCTATAATACGGTTCCCCCGAGCTTTAAAACAACTGCCACGCAAAGGGCAACCTTCGCATCTTTTTGCTTTATACCGGGCACTTTCGATGATGTATCCGCTCGCTGTCTTGTCACGTTTGGTTCCTATACGGTTCATGTGCTGTCCCATAGGACAAACGTAATAATCCTCTTGGGCATTGTAATGGAGACTTTCGGCATGGAACGGGTTGGGAGTATAACGAGGACGCTGTTCTTTATGGAAGTAATTGTACTTGATGAAGGCTTCTATCCCATTCTCCTGCATGAACCGGTAATTTTCTTCCGAACCGTAACCGGAGTCTGCCACACAGATATTCGGTAAACGGTTATAGCGGTACTGGAAAGAGTGGAAAAAAGGTATGAGGGTCAGTGTATCGGTAGGGTTGGGAAACAGACGGAAGTCTGTGATGAATTGGTTTTCAGTACCTATTTGCAGATTATATCCGGGTTTGGTCTGCCCGTTCTTCATGGCATCTTCTTTCATGCGCATGAATGTGGCACCAGGATCGGTCTTGGAATAGGAGTTACGTTCTCCAAGGGTATCAAGGTGATTGTCGTATTCTATCAGCTTGTCACGATACCCTTCAAGTTCCATGACCTGCTTCTTCTTTTTGCGCAGGGCTTTCTTTTCTTCCTTATCCTTTGTTGCAGGCTGGCGTTCCAGGGCTTCTTTAAGTTCATCCACTATGTCAGAGAGCCTGCAGGGAGTAAACTCCACGGATGTGTCTTTTATAGAGTTCTCCTGTGCAATGGCTTCATCCACCTGTTCCAAGAGAATACGGATTTTATCCATTAGTCTCGTACGGTTCCGTTCGACTGTCTTGCGCCAGACAAAAGTATATTTGTTGGCTTTGGATTCAATCTTGGTGCCGTCGATATACTCCACATCAAGGCTGATGAAACCTTTATCGGCAAGGACAAGAACCAACTGGGTAAATACATTATTTATTTCCTCCTTTACACGGTTACGAAAACGGTTGATCGTGATAAAATCCGGATGCTCATTACCGGCAAGCCAAATATAATGAATGTCACGAAGGAGGTGCTTCTCTATTTTACGGCAAGAATAGATATTATTCATGTAGGCGTAGATTATCACCTTAAGCATCATTTTAGGATGATAAGGACAACGGCCCGTTTCCTTATAAAGCTTCTTGAAACTCTCAAGATTGAGATTGTCAATAACAGCATTCACGATGCGGACCGGGTCGGTCGCAGCTATGTTTTCATCAATTCTTTGTGGAAAAAGAACGGTTTGGTTGGGAATGTAAGGACGAAAATGTAACTTTGCCATAACGAAAAAACTTTATACCTAAAGATACGAAAACTTTGGGTAATAACAAAGCCCGGGCTTGAGAAAGTCTGGGCTTTCGCATAAAAAAAGGCTGTGTCAGCGTTTTGACACAACCTCCTCATACTCATTTATTCCAAGTTACTACTGCAGTCTGAATGACACAGGCACAGTAAATTTCACTCGAACTTTCTTACCATTCTGCACTCCGGGAGTCCATTTCGGCATAGAACTTATCACGCGGATAGCTTCTTTATCCAAATAAGGATCAACCCCTCGCACAACTTCAGGATTGGAAATCGTTCCGTCTTTGTCTACAACAAACTGAACAATGACTTTTTCCTTGTGAACCAGTTTCCTGCGAAATCGTTGGATATTTGATATTACTACTTAAATATTTCATTAAAGCAGCTGTACCTCCAATAAACTCCGGCATGACTTCAACACTTACATGAATAACGTCTTCAACTACCGTTTCTGTTTCTACCACTGGGGGTATCCAAATAACATCATGAACTGCATTCATATCCTCTGACACTGTAGAAACGTTATCCGTCACCTCCATATTGTTTTCCACTATTTCGAACAAATCTGTTACTTTAGTTTCCGGTGGAGGAGGCGGTTCCAGTTTTTCTTCAGGGAATGTGATTGGAACGAGCTCCGTTACAAAGATGGATTCATCATCAGGTGATAGTGCTGCAACTCTGACATCATGTTGTGTCCATTCGAACGATACGAACATGAAAGCTAGCGCAACAACCAAACCCATCAACAACCAAGAACCCCGTTGATTCTCAATTGCAGCCTTTTTTGATTTCTTGGCTTCCATAAAAAAATGTGTTTAAGTAATTAATAATAGAAAATATATAGTATATATACTACTTTTCGTTTTCCCTCTTAAGCATTACTTAAAGTGCTCTCTCGCTGCAATAAATATAGTCTTTTTATGGATAGGTTGTTACGACGCCCCTTGTTTATTTTATTCTTTTCTCTTCTTTTCGATAAAATTTATGAATAATTCGGTTCCAGTGAGTTTAGTATGAGTAAACGTTTCTATACCACTATTTTTTCATATCTCAATATTGAACATAAATTGTACTAAGACCAGTATGACCGGACGCCTGCAATGAATCTCCAGAATAGGTCAGATGCATAGAGATTCCGTTATAATCAATTTTCACCGGATAAGACACCTGCTGCCGGTCTATTGGAATGAGTACATCGAGTATACCTTCATCGTTCGTTTTCACTTTCAGAAAGCCAAAGTCGAATGTTACACCTATGAGTTGCTTTTCCGTTTCATTATCTACAATACAGTATCGAATATGCCCAAACGTTTCAGGATTCCGTTGAATAGGCAATGCTATCTTTGAAGTAATAGATACGATTGTGTCCAACACATAGCAACCATAAGCCTTTGCAACAATTCTCATATTCTGTCCTTTATACTTTCCCGGAATGTTGGGAAACAAAACAGCATTATCCAAATCTTTTTAGAACCACTGTGCGTAGATCATTTTCACCTAGAAACAGATACAGACTGTCTGTTTCATCGGCACTAAGTGGGAGAGCCTTGCAAGGTGTTTGTGATAATTGCACTGCTAAATCGAAAGGACGTGAATGAATTGCGTTCACTGCCAGTCCGATGATAATGGAAAGGACAACAATCATCAAAGCGACCAGCTTAACGAGAAAAATGCTTTCGACGGTTCCATAATACGCCAAAGTCCACATCAAGCATTCTTTGCCACAAGACGGATAAATGCTTGATGGAAACGTATCGCATGGAATCTTGAATTTTCCGCCTGCACATCAATCCCCAAAAGTTCCAATCCGCCTAACGTCAGTTGAGCATGAAAACATTCCCGATCTTTGGAATGAGGAATACCGTCAATGATAAAAGGTATAATCTCTCTTTCGCGTCCCTTCGAGCGGAAGTAGGCAATCTCCTCCCCTACATATTTCGATTGTGCCGAATTCGGCGAACAAATGACAATCAGATATTTCGATTCGTCCAATTTATGATGCAGTTCGTCACTAAGTACACCACTCGTCAGTTCATCAGCATCACGAAAGACTTTAAACCGTTTAGGTGCCTCCGGCTTCATTTTCTGAATCATTGTCGGCAAATTGTACGATTCTAATAAAAACTGTAATCGCTTCGCCGCCTTAATGTCCGTATGACGATAGCTAATAAAAAGCAAAAAAATTGTGTGCCATTTTTCCTCTTTCTTATATAGGACCAACATTTATTACTGTACAAAGGATTGCTTGGCCTGAAGAGAAGTAACATATTTAATCCATTCCAAAGTCTCCTTCGTCGAATTATCTTCTTCACCCAAAGTGCTCCTGTATATAGCTAACGCTTTTTCGAGGAACATCAATGCTTTAGAATTATTACCTAAAAAATGCATACATCATCCCTATATTGCCATAGCATCCAGCTACATCAAGATAATTTTTGTCATAAACAGGTAACCAGATTTTCAATGCTTTTTCAAAATATATCAAGGCTTCAGGATACTCTTTTTGATAAAAGTACATTTTTCCCAATCCTATTATAACTGGCAGCTATAGTCGGATTATTCTCTCCGTAAACAGATAATTCAACATTCAAAGCCTCTTTAAAACACTCCAAAGCTTTAGAATAGTCACCTTTCTCATAATATATTTCACCCGCACCATTATAGAAGGTAATTTGATCACTGATCTGTTGAGTCTGACGCTTAGTAGCATCACTTATCAGCTGTAATGTTTGCCGAATGGAACAATCATTTTCGTCTAATATTTTTCGATCGATTGCCAATGATTTCTCTAAAAACAGCAACGACTTTGCATAATATTTTCGATTATAATATATCACTCCTATATTATAATAGGCTGATGCAGCCAAAGGGAGATTCACACCATTGACTAACAATCCTTCCAAAGCTTTTTCATTATATTCCAGAGCCTTATCGTAGTTTTTTTGAGAATAATATACCTGTCCTATATTATAATATTGGGTAGCTACTTGAGGATGGTCCTCTCTATATAATGATAAGTCTATTTTCAAGCTTTTTTCATAATATTCCAAGGCTTTGCTTTTTTTATTTCTCTGGTCAGAATATAGATTTCCTATATTATTATAAGTGGTAGAGACGTCAGGTGATATTTCTCCATAAGACAATTGGATTTCTAAAGCCTTTTTATAATATGTCAAGGCGTTGACATAGTCACCCTGATCCTGATATATCCCTCCTATATTACTGTAACAGACAGCTACACCAAGATCATTCTCGCCATTAACAGACAAGCTGATATTCAAGGCTTTCTCATAATACTCTTTAGCTCTGGAAATATCACCTTGTACTTGATATATCCCTCCCATATTATTATAATAGACAGCTACACCAGAATCATTCTCCCCATAAACAGACAACCTGATATTCAAAGCTTTCTCATAATATTCTTTGGCTTTGGAAATATCGCCTTGTACTTGATATATCCCTCCCATATTATTATAACTATCAGCTTTGTCCAAATCATTTTTTTGCAATGCCCAATGCGGATAAAAAATAATTCATAGCCCGACTGTAATCAGCCATGTATTGATCTTCAAACATTCCTGCAGTATTCAAATATTTGCAATTTGTTGGAGCTGCTTTCGTGAGAATCTCATAATAATGCGAAACCGAATCATTCAAATGCTGCATCTTGAATGATTCGATAGCAGTCTCCATTTTCCCAAACCATTGACTGCGTTGTTGTATCAATCGTTGTTGTTCTGACAGTCCTCTAGCTAATTCAAGCTTGGCTTGTTCTACTTTTTGCATCCGCATTCCGTTGCTGTTGTTCAATCACCTTCCAGGCTTCCTCGGCTCCACCAGGCATAGACTCGCGTATCAAGTCGTTAAGTGCCTTCCATTCTCCGTTTTTTTTTCAGTTCATAGATTTTCAGTTCCAAAGAGTCCAAGCTCTGATAATCGGTCAATGCCAGCTCTTCAGCTAATTCCTTGATAACCTCATCTATCTTATCCTCATTGTTGATGTAGTCAAGATAAAGTTTGCGGATGCTGTCACACTCCACTTTCAGACGTGCATAATGCACATCCGACTCGTTCAATTCTCCAAGACGCTTATTCAGTTCATTGCGTAGTTTACGTAAAGATAACGACTGCTCTTCATACTTTTCTTTCAGTAATTCATATTGCTTCTTATACTCCGTCTCCTTTTCTTCTGGTGTTATCAACGAGACTTCCAAGTCATTGGCAGATACAAATAGTCGTTTACCTTTCGATGGCGAAGCCAACATATACTTGGAACCTTGTGGCATACGCACGGCTGTCAGTGTATAACTACCGGCCTTATCCGTGACCTTCACCTCCAACGAAAATCGTCCGTTCTTATCGCTTGCCTTATTAGCTTGCCCCGACACAACAACTTGTACACCCTGCACCGGAATGAAAGGATCTGAAACCGAACGGGTTATCTTACGGACTACCCCCTTCTGGGTATGAACCTGTGCTGTAACTCCCAATACCATGAAGACGGCAAAAAAAGGAATACTGTTATCAAACGTAATCTACTCATGTCATTTTCATTAAAACTATAGAATTATCTATAATCTTACCCTTATTATTTTTATAGTCCTTTCTACAACGCCTTTCCACATTCCGAACAGAATTTCGCACCTTTGATATTCCGATGCCCGCAGTTCGTACAAAACACCATCCCGCCAGTATTTGAAGCCGAGATTGTAGAAGAACTTTGATTTCTTATCATCACTTCAGCTATTTCGAGTGCCTTATCATCAAGCTTGGACTGTTGCACCATCCCCCAAATTTGCGTGATAAGTACCGGCCAGAAAGAATAGCATAGAAATGATAGTAGGAATAGCTTGTTGCCCAAAAATCCCTATCCCAGCTTCAAACGCTATTGCATTGTCTTTTAGGTATCAAGCTGACTTTTAATGCAGACTTCAAACCAAGTACGGCTTTAAACAAATTACCTTTGGATATAGAAATATCAACACCACCACTTAATAAATTATCTATCTGTACCTCAAACTGTTCTGCCATAAATTCTGTTCTTATCTGTTCGGCAATGGCAGGAATCAAGGAAGGATTACCCGGAAGTATTTTTTTTGTTGCAAATGTTCCCATAATTCTATTTTTTAAAAGTGTAATGACTGTAATGCATGATATTGGCTCGTTGTAAATAACACACCGGTTTCAACAAGCAATTCCTTAATCTCACGCTGTTGTTCTTCCGTATAGTTCTTTTCCATAGACTTCAATATAGAAATAATTCTTTCAGACTGTTCCTTGACCTCCTGTTCAGTAACTATACCATCTTCCATAATCTTCTTGAATGTGGGCTGGTTCATGACCGCCTCATCTAAATTCAACATTCCTTGTTCATTAAAAAACATAAGCTATTATATTTAAAGTTTATTTCCACAATGTTTGCAATAAGTCCAGCCATCCGCTATCGGTTGCTTGCAATTCAGGCATATCTTGCCTGATTTCTCTGTCGAAAGATGATCGACGATAGTCTTATATTGGGAACTTTTCCCCCATTTCAAGATCTCCTTAACCCGCACGGCCGAAAACGGATGATTCTGATTCATTATAGCTGCGACTTGCAATGTCTTATTCCATAATCCGTCATTACGGATAGCTTCATATTGGTCTGCCTGCTTAGCCCACTCCACCAGATCGATATTCTTTTGTTATAGGAGACGGACCTCCAGATAGACGAGCCATCGTGCTTGCCACTATGGCTGGAGTAGTCACAATACTGGCAGCTCTGTCACAAGACAACTCACTTTTACGTTCCCAATACAAAATCGCATATTGAAGAGGAGCTCCCAAACTCCCCAAAACGCCAAGTGAATCCAAACCATCCATCACATAATGAGCTATGGAATGATATAAGACATGATGACAAAGAATATGCCCGCATTCATGGGCAATCACTGCATCCAGTTCCTCTTCTGTCATCATATCAACCAAGCCGGAAGTGATAGTTATAAAAATCTTTGTATCGCCAAAGGTCCATGCGTTAGATTAGGGGTCCATAGAGAGATAGAATTCCGGTTGTTCAATCCCCAACTTCTTACAAATCGGTGGCAGACGATTATACAATTTAGGCAATTGATTCGGTGATAAACGAATTGCAGATGCCATATTAACGCCATATTGCAGTTGTTCCAATCCCATTGACATCAATTTTTCACTAGGGTCGGGAATCCGGGAATACTTTCCAGCTGCCTCAATGCAGCTGCATCCTCCGGATGAATAAAATCTGTTGCTTTAATCATGGTTATCAATATTAATATCTATTGTTTTTATGACCTTCATTACAAAAACACATCAAGTTCAGTCTTTTCATATCACTGGTATACGCAACAAACTCCTCGTAAGCACCACAGGTTAAAATCCTGATATACAATAAACCGGAAACATAAAAAGAATTATGCGAATAAATTCTTCATTTATCTGACAAAAATAAGAAAGCAGCACGATAATCAGTATTAGCTTTTAACAGATACAAATATCATGCTGCTAAAATGTTGTCCTTGTGCAGTCCTTTCATTGGCGATTTCAGAGACCTGGACAAACATATTCTCCATATTCTAGTTCACCGCATCATCGTTACAAGTCTCAAATATAACGAATAATATAGCAGGCAAAAAAATTACAAAAGTCCCAATCATGTCTAAACAGACCAAAAAACAGAACTATTGATGCGAAAAACATTTCTATCATGACATTTTTTATTTTGCAAATCACAACAACAAAAAGATAGCATTCATTACAAATACACTATTTATATCTTTCATCTTTCACCGAAAGTCATAAATCCTTTTGTTCATCGCACTTTCAAACCATTGACAGTTCTTTTTCAATCTATCACCCAATCTTTCATCTTTCACCACTTATCACATTCAAAGGAACAGCTATTTCTTTCCTGAACTATTAATAGATAAGTTCCTTTCCATTAAATATAAACTTCCTTTTCATTAATAGAAAACTTATTCCTCACCTGATTCAAACTATAAATGTAAAGTTCCGTTTTTATAAATGAAACTTGCGTTTATAAAAAACAGAACTTGCATTTATATAATCAAAGCTTTCATTTATAGATTGCAAACAGTCAAAAGGAACTTCTCTATTAGACGAAAGAAACTTTGCATAGGAAAGAAAGGAAGTTTTTCTATTAATAGCCAATGCAAGAGATAGTACATAAGAAGATTCCAATAAAGAGAAGATGATATATTTGGAGAGTCCGATAATAAAGCATACCTTTACTCGCCTTTTTTAAAGAAAGAAACATAAACAATAAACACATCTATCATGAAACTTACTTTGATGCGAGACAACGGAGAGACGACAACCATGCGAACGTTGGACATCAACACACAAATTGAAACGATGAAGCATGAAACGAAAGCCCAGCCAGTCAGCAACCTACGCACGAGCATCCGTTACGCATCACCGGACAGCAAACTGGACGACGTCAAGAAATTGACCAAAGTTGTCCCGGCTGCCACTTTTCGTAAAACAGTCAATGGTATACAAATGACCGGATATAACGGCATTATACAAATAGAAGTGAATCATCTCGCCAACCGGATGGAAGTAAACCGGGTGAAGCAGGAAGCGGCTGAACTTTCACATACATTCGCAGCCTTTATGGGTTCTGGAGGACATTCCGTGAAAATATGGATACGATTCACACGTCCCGACAAGTCACTTCCTCAAAAACGGAAGAAGCGGAAATATTTCAGGCAAATGCCTACAGAAAAGCAGTCAGCCTATACCAGCCCGCCCTTTCCTATGCTATCGAACTGAAGAATCCTGCCCTGGAACAGTTCTGCCGACAGACTTATGACCCGGAACTTTATTACAACCCTGAATCTACCGTGATTTATATGCGGCAGCCATTGGAGATGCCTTCGGAAACAACTTACAAGGAAGCTGTGCAAGCAGAAGCATCTCCATTCAAACGGTTGATTCCGGGATATGACAGCTTCGACACATTATCCGCTCTCTTCGAAGCTGCTTTTATACAAGGCATATCAATCACTAAGCGAATTACAGCCAAGAATCCATATTCATTCCGATGAAGACCTGAAGCCTTTGCTGGTTCAGGTAGCGAAGAACTGTTTTCAGGCAGGAATACCGGAAGAAGAAACGATCCGTTGGTCTACCGCTCATTTCTATACCAAGAATAAAGAATTCCTGATCCGGCAAACCATACAGAATGTATATACGTGCGAAAAAGGTTTCGGAAAGAAATCTCCCTTATCAGCAGAACAGGAACTGGAGTTTCGGACGGAAGAATTCATGCAACGCCGATATGAATTTCGCTACAATACAATGACGACAGTTACGGAATACCGCGAACGAAACACGTTTTGTTTCTGTTTCCGCCCCATCAGTAACCGCATACGGAACAGCATCGCAATGAACGCACGCCTGGAAGGGCTTAACTTATGGGACAGAGACGTCATCCGGTATCTGGACTCCGACCGTATCCCTATTTTTAATCCTATTGAAGATTTCCTTTTCGGGTTGGACATCCGTTGGGACGGGCGTGACCGGATTCGGGAACTGGCAACCCGGGTTCCTTGCAACAATACCCACTGGCCTGACTTGTTTTACCGCTGGTTTCTGAATATGGTAGCCCACTGGCGTCAGACAGACCGGAAATACGCCAATTGTACTGTACCATTACTGGTCGGTCCACAGGCATACCGAAAATCCACCTTTTGCCGAAGTCTGCTTCCACCTGAATTACAGGCTTATTATACCGACCGCATTGATTTCAGCAATAAGCGGGATGCCGAACTTTCGCTAAATAGGTTCGCACTCATCAATATGGATGAATTTGACCAGAACCGAGTGAGCCAGCAGTCATTTCTGAAACATATTCTTCAAGAATCGGTTGTCAACGTCCGGCGTCCGCATAGCACCGCTACTCAAGAGATGCGCCGATATGCATCTTTCATTGGGACAAGCAATCACAAGGACCTACTGACTGATACTTCCGGCAGCCGACGCTATATCGTAATTAATGTGACCGGCCCCATCGATTGCTCCCCCATTGATTATGAGCAGCAGCTTTATGCACAAGCCATGCACGACTTATATAGAGGAGAGCGATATTGGTTCAACACGGAAGATGAGCATGTCATGACGGAGAATAATCAGGAATTTCAAGTCATGCCGGTTGCCGAACAGTTGTTTCAACGAATATTTCCGAGGGGCAAAAAGAAGGAGAAGAATGCGAGCAACTCCTTGCTATTGAAATACTGCAACAGTTACAACATGACAGCAAGATTCATGTATCTATCTGCAGTATTGTCCAGTTCGGAAGAATATTGCAAAAGAACAAAATACCTTCTTTGCATACGAAACGCGGTAATTTCTACAAAGTAATACGAATCAAGCCGGGAAGAGGATAAGTTTGCAATAAAAAATATCCGGTGAAAGATGACAGATCGGTGACAGATCATTTTACATCTATCACCAACGTACAACTACCATAGACAGGGAGTTTCAGTAGAAGGTGAAAGATTGAAAGATAAAAGCATGAAGAAAAGCTTTAGTGGAGGGAGTATAGATATAAGACGAAACATCATCTAACAAATTTTCGTTCTACTTAAATTGAAAAATAGACTCATTTAAATGGAGCCTGCATTCAACTTTAGTAGAACGAAAATGGTCATGTAGATTAAATAAATTATTTATGAAAGAACCGAAAATAAGCATAGCGTCATAACAGATTGTCTTTTACGATTCTCTATTTGACAGGTTTAGATTAAACGAATAGTACTTATTTTGCTTTTTTCTTTTTCTTCGCGTTATCCTTCTTACGCATATCCTGGTATTTCTTATATTGTTCATCGGTCAGAATGCTTTTTATTTTAGCATCTATTTCCTGCCTTTTCTTTTGCATTTCTTCCCGCGTAGGTCTTTCATTCGATTTATTTTTCGCAGGTCTCATTTCTTCCATGGCAGCTTTGAAATCTTTGGCCTGCTTTTCATTCAAGCCCAGATCGGCAACAATCTGTTCCATACGTTTCTCTCTATCAGCCTTTCCATTCTGACGATTTTGAGCCATACATACAGTTGAGCCAATCAATAACGCAACTGCCAAACTTAAAATTTGCTTTCTCATCATTTTAATTCTCATATTAAATAAGTTATGTATGTTAGACCTCACAAATGGGTGAAAGTTAATTCGATGATGAGACTAAAATTGTTTTTTCACATTATTTATCAAAGGGCAACTAGTATCACATCGAAAAACGAATAAACGTTTTCTTATCCGGTAAAAAAACAGCAGCATCCAGTTTATCGGTTTAAAAATATTATTTCTATATTTGCAGGAAACAGATCAAAACTTGACATACCCTATGCAAACCTATTACAAAACCGATTAATAATTAAAACGATGAGAACACTTTTTTTATTCTGCCATTTATCTTTATCACTACAGGATGTATTAAACAGAATACAGAAAAAAGTGATATTTTGACAACAGAGGATATAGCCAAATTTGACAGTTTATTTAATGCCTGGGAAAAAGAAATACACAACAATCCCAAAGCACAATTAAGTTCAAGTACCCGTGCTTACACCATTTTACCCCCCAATTCAAAGAGCTAAAAGCTATGGGTAAGAAAAATTATCCCATGTATCATAGAACAGTTTGAAAAGGGCAATAACACTTTTTTTGCTTTACCTCTTTATGACGAATTACAAGATAATGACAGCCTAAAATCTCACAGAGAAACAAGCGAACAAGATAAAGTGAGCGAGATTGTGCAGAAATTCAGAGAACAGGAAAAAAGAAAGATGTGGGAAGAAGCTAATAGCTACAAGACGTCTATAACCGACACTACTTTCCTGAAGACAAGAGGGACGATGTCGTATGCTGCAATAGATTTATTCACGGGACGAGGTTTCAATAAAGATTACGCATTTAATCAGGTTGTCTATTTGAAAGCCTTACAAAGAGCCCAGAAACATCTGTCTGTCGTAAATGGTCAGTTGGCATGCGACTTAAAGTCAGGTACAGAAATATATATTTCCGAAGATTTATACCTATTTATCACCGGTCTTTTTAAGGATTGGAATACGTGGCTGGAATCGGGAAAATATGAGATAATAAAAAGACGAACAAGGGCTTTATACAGTGTTACCTAAGAAAACCAACCAATCATCGCAAACGAACTCCGTCATATTGCGACCTATTCCCCGTGACATTCCGACTGGAGAGAACATAAGTCCCGCTTCGCTTTCTATAGAAACAGAACACGATCATTATCCGCTATCAACTACAGAAGTAAAAATAACCATCACCAACCACTCTCACTATGAATACGAGTGCGGAGAAAAATACAGCCTTGCTTACTATAACAAAAGTGAACGGCAATGGGGAAACATTGCCGACCGATCCCTGTCGTTAATGATATACTGTGGATTTTCCCACCGGAGCACCCCAGTCACCAACAGACAATCAAACTCTATACATCAGAATCCCCCAACCATCCAGGGAAATACCGTATCTACAAATCATTCAACAGAGGCACCAAAGTGGCTTATGGAGAATTTGAATTACTACCTTAATGTGAATTTCCAACAACAAGCACACTCCAGATCAGTAACATTCGGATAACAGCTAATCATTTCAGTAACGATTCTTTCGTCTATGACGCGTGCAAATCCATCATGCCCGAATTTCGGTATGACCAACGAGTTACGAGGAGTAGAAAAAAAACGGAGAGAGTTTTTTCAACTTTCTCCGTTTCAGTACCCAGAGCCGGTACAAGCCATAGAAATCATAGGAAAATAAAAGAATTTATCTTCCTTATTATCAACCACTTGAATATTTCCCATTTTCTCTATTTTTGCCATATTTTGCCCATTTTCCGTTATTCAGTACACTTTTTAGTACACTTTGAAATACCATTTTCTTTTGTACCTTTGCAATATCGGAAAACAAAAGAAAATCAACTATTTAGCGTAATCACCCGGTTATGGTACCTAAATCGGGATAAAACCTCTAAACAATGGCAAAGTTAGAAAATAAAACGAAAGAAAACCCCAAATTAGAGCAAAATAAGCTCTCGGATGGTAGAATCAGCCTTTACTTAGAGTATTATTTAGGTAGAGAGGAAAAGCCCGTATTAGATGAAAACGGCAATCAAGTGTACTATGATAGTGGAAAGATGCAAGGTAAGCCCAAGTTTGCAGTAAAGCATAACAGGCGAAAAGAAAACCTTAGTCTGTATCTGATAGATAAGCCCCGTACCCCTGCGGAACGCCAGCAGAACAAAGAAACATTGGAGCTTGCCACAAAGATACGTGCGGAGCGTGAGCAAGAATTTAAAGAAAGTATGTTGGGCTATCGGTTGAAAAAAGATAGAACGGTCAATTTCTTAGACTATTTCCAAGCCTATATCAACAGTTATACCAAGAAAGATATTCGCATGGTACAAATTGCGCTTAGCCGTTTTAAGGACTTCTTAAAAGAGCAATACCCCATGAATGAGTTTAGTATCAAACCGGAACCTTATCACCAAAGAAATGATGGAACAGTTTGTAACCTATTTGCAATCCCGAAGTGTGGGTGAGGGTGCTAAAAGCATTTACCAGCGTTTCAAGAAAGTTATTCGATATGCGATTGACCACGATGTAATGTTGAAAGACCCATGTAAAAGTGTTACCTGTAAAGTGGATAGCCAAATGCTTCGAAAAGATGTTCTTTCTCCCGAAGAAATACAAAAGTTGGCGGCTTGCCATTATGACAACGAGAACCCGAATGTTAGACGTGCTTTTATCTTCTGCTTATACTGCGGTCTGCGCTTCTGTGATGTAAAAGACCTTACCTATAAGAATGTGGATTACGCTAATCGGTTATTGAAGTTTGAACAAAGTAAGACAAAAGGACATTCAGCCAGTAGCGGAGTAGTTATCCCTCTGAATGATGGTCTGTTATCTATCATTGGCGAAGCTCCGGCAGATCAAAAACTGCTTGATATTCGATTTACCTACTTACGAAAGTTGCTGTAAATCAGTAAAGCGTTGGGTAAAGAGAGCTGGGATAGACAAACATATAAGCTGGCATTGTGCCCGGCATTCGTTTGCTGTGAACATTCTGAACAATGGGGCAAATATCAAAACCGTAGCCAGCCTTTTTAGGGCATAGCGGATTGAAGCATACGGAGAAGTACACCCGTGCGGTGGATAAATTGAAAGAGGAAGCAATAAACAGCTTACCCGAACTAAAGTTTTAACCATAAAAGACTTATCTTTGTAACTATGAACTTTGAAGCATTAGTAAAACATATCAGCACGATACAGAACACGTTGCAGGCACAAGCCGCACACGCTGTAAACCTTGCCCTTACTTCCCGTAACTGGCTTATGGGGTGCTATATCGTAGAGTTTGAGCAGAACGGAGAAGACCGTGCCGCATATGGTGAACAACTGTTGAAAAAGCTGGAACAACAACTGAAAACAAAAGGTCTGAATGAACGTAGATTCCGTGAATTTAGGCGGTTGTACCTTGTTTATCCACAACTAAAAGGACCTGTTACACAATATATTGCATCACAAATTCAAATTCGGCAGTCATTGACCGCCGAATTCACAGAACCAATTCGGCGGTTAGTGACCGCCGAATCTGAAAATGGCGTTTGGAAACTATCAACAAAATACCCACAAACCGAAACATGGATGATTCCGGCTGATAGATTATTTAACAAATTATCTTCCACCCATTTAAACACTATATCGGGAATTGAGAACCCGGTAAAACGTGCTTTCTATGAAATGGAAACCATTCGTGGCTGCTGGTCTGTAAAGGAGTTGGAGCGACAAATCGCATCTTTATATTACGAACGTAGCGGACTATCCAAAAACAAAGAAGCTCTCTCCGCTTTAGTCCAGCAACAAGCAACCTTATTACAACCTAAAGATGTTATCAATACCCCTGTTACTTTGGAGTTCTTAGGGTTGAATGAACGTGCATTGGTGACAGAAACTGATTTGGAACAATCCATTCTTGACAACTTGCAACGCTTCCTATTGGAAATGGGACATGGCTTCTGCTTTGAAGCCCGGCAAAAACGCATCTTGATTGATGAAGATTATTTCTTTGCCGACCTTGTGTTCTATCACCGTATTTTGAAATGTCATGTTATTGTAGAATTAAAGATAGACAAGTTCCGCCATGAATATGCTTCGCAACTAAATATGTATCTGAACTATTTCAAAGCGGAAGTGATGCAGCCGGATGATAATCCACCTATCGGTATTCTGCTTTGCACTGAAAAGGGAGATACATTAGTAAAGTATGCCACAGCCGGATTAGACCCAAATATCTTTGTACAGAAGTATAGGATAGAGCTTCCAACAGAAGAAGAAATAAAGAGTTCATTTCTTCCTCAAACTATGAGAGTTACAAACCTAAAAATTGGCGAAAAGAAAAATACTATTTCTTCTTTCGCCAGCATATACTTTCAGTCAATAGAAATAAGTTTAGTTCGTTTTGGATAATATATACAAAAAGCACAAACTAAACTCACAATAAAGTGGATTAAAAAGGGAGAGAAGATGTTTTGATAAAGTCAGGAATCTATTTTTGCTTTTTGAGAGAACAACTCACGAAGTTATTCTATATTTCAATTGTAATTAGTTTATAGTATGGAAGATTTTAACTCACAATATGCCAACCATTCGAAATTAGAACAGCTAAAGCAGTTCATTTTGGAACATGGTACTTATATCGAACTCAAAAAGGGCGAACGGTTCTCTATTCAAGGCAAAGTGAATCATCGGGGGGCTTATATTGAAAACGGTTTATTGAGATATACCCGTGTGGATGAAAAAGGAAATATACACATAGTAGGATATACTTTCTCCGGAGAATTTGCAGGAAGTTTATGCACACTTATAGAACCTAATCAACCGTCATTAGTAACAATTGAAGCTGTTTGCGATTCAAAGATTTGTTATATGTCCTATTCAAAAGTGGAGGAATTCTTTGCTGCAAATGTAGAAACCATGCAAGTAAAATGTACTCTTGTTGAACAATCATACTTATTAATGTATCATAGATTAATAGATATGTACTGCAAGACCACAGCAGAACTGTATCTTGACTTATTGAATAGATGCCCCGATATTCAAGAGTACATTACGTTAAAGGAGATTGCCTCTTTCTTGCAAGTCACACCGGAAACAATCAGTCGCATACGCCGTGGACTGAATAAATAGCTTACGACAATGAAAGATTTTAATTCATACCTCGACAATTTAGACTATTCCCTCGTAAAAGATTTATTTCATGAAAAAGGGAAGCAACGTATATACCGCAAAAAAATTTCTTTATCCGTCAGAATGAAATAGAACGTTTTGCCGGGTGGGTAGAAAACGGTACATTCCAATATACATATATAGATAAGGAAGGAGAAGAACATATTGTAGGATACTCTTTTACGGATGAATTTATTTGTGACTATTCTTCTTTTATGAAAGGTAGTTTATCATTAGTGAATATTCAAGCTATAACAGATTGCTCTGTACATGAAATATCACGCCATGATATTATTGAATGTTGGGAAACGAATATGGAAACTCAACGATTAGGAAGCATATGGCGGAGAATCTATATGAAATGGTGTATGAACGATTACTCGATTCGTATTGTACACCTGAAATACGATATCAAAGACTAATGAAACTTGCCTTAAAGATACTATACCCTTTGAAAAGTATAGCTTCATTCTTAGGGGTTACTCCGGAAACATTAGTCGCATACGCCGCAAACTGGAGAAATAGCCAATCTTTTTAACATCCATTATACCGGGGTCTTGACAATTGTCAAGACCTTTTTTATTTATTCTTCTGTATTTTTGCATTCATGATTTAATAACATTGATATGATACGTAAATTAACACAAGAAGAATATAATAATGCGGCTGATTTATCTTATCAAGTATATATGGAATGTGGCAGGAATGATTTCACCCAAGAAGGTATTGAAACCTTTAAAAGCTTCGTGTATGACACATCGTTGATGAATACACTTGACATATATGGTGCTTTTGACAATCATTTATTGATAGGAATAATCGGTGTACATCGGGAAAGGCAACATATATCCCTCTTCTTTGTCTTGCCGCACTATCATCGGCGAGGAATAGGAACATTGCTATTTGATTATATGATGAGCAATTGTAATTTTACTTATATAACAGTTAATTCTTCAACCTATGCAGAAACTTTTTATACATCTTTAGGCTTCAAAAAAGTGGGTGAAAAAGAGATTAATAAAGGTATTGTTAGTATCCCTATGAAGAGAAATATATAATTATTGTCAATCACTTAAAATAGAGATAAGATGAAAAAGAAAATTACTTTATGTATGGTGCTTTCCACATTCATTATTTGCGCCATGTTATGTCTGACAAATTGTAGTAACGATGATGCCCCTACTTCTGTCTTCACCCCCGAAGCCCTGAAGCAAACTACTTGGCAAGCGCAAATGACCGTGTACAATATCGAAGATGAGATAGAGTACACAAAACAATCCATTCTTCAGTTTACCAACGAATCAGAAGGCATTTATACAAGGACGAACGAAGAAGACGGATATATGTGGAACACAGATTTTACTTACCAAGTAAATGGAAAAATCATCACGTTCGACAACATAGCAGGTCCGTGGACAGTGCTGGAATACACAGGAACACACCTCGTAATGGAAGCCTATAATCCCAATAAGATGGTGTGGACGTTGGAGAAGATGTATTAACCTAAAAATAGCGGATATGAAGATTTCAACAATTCTCTTTTTCTGCCTACTAATGACGGCTTGTATGCAGACAAAATCCTCTCACCGGATAAACGGCTGGTACTACGTAACATCACAGACTACAGAGAGCCTTTCACAAACACCTTTCCTTACTGTTAAGGATTTCGATACTTTACGTTTGGAAACTGATGCTTTTGGACACTCGGTCATTACCGGTGTCTTCCTCCAAGATAAATTGCCTATATGGAGAGAAGCCACAACAAAGAGTGTAGGAAAGTACATCGCTTTCGTTTTCAATGATACGGTGATAACTGCCCCTCAGGTTAATAACCCCATAGAAAGCGGATGTTTCCATATTTCCAATCCGCATGGATATGATTTGGAGCGTATCTTTAGGGAACTACAAAAAGAAATTGATATATCAAGGTTTGGAAATTAAATGTTAACTGGAAAATGGGAACATTAGGTTGCATAAATGATATGCTACAACGGGACAAAGAGAACCGTGAGCTTCGCAAGTTGAATAGAGACAGGATGAAAGAACATCACAAATATCTTGTAGGCAAAGGTAAAAATGCTGATTTATCCAATGTTTCCATTGAAAAGATAGAAGAAATCCGTAAAAAAACCATAGAAAAGGAGCAATCAGACCAAATATATATGTTTAGGATATATATATTTCTTACAATATGCCTTTTAGTGCTATTTTTATTATTGGGATTACTTTGCTATAAACTATTTTTCTAAATTCCCCCAAAACAACAACTTGCGGATTACAATATTATGAATTGAAATAAGCCTTTTCCTAAGTCTCGCTAAGGCTTATTTTTTATATGAATACATACATGAATCTAATTTTAGAACAGCGATTTTTCCGCTTATTATCGGAATATTCACAACGTAAAGTTTCTGCATCGGAGTTTACAGAAGCTATTAATGAATTAGCTGCCTATGTAGCCGATTTTAGTATTAATGAGCAGGATTATAGCGTATTACTGCGTTATTTTTCCTTTGGCTTGCATCGTCTTAAATCGTACCGTGTACGGTTTGAGCAAGAAAAAAATGCCCTATTTACATTTAATTGATGAAGCTATAGGACTTTTAAACACCGAAATACGCCTTATCGAATGGCGCATCAAGTACCCGGAACAACTACAACAACGTGCTAATAAGCAATCTCTTTCTCCTCTCTTTCTCGCTGACAAAACGACCCTTATCAACATCATGGAAATGGTAAGCGGTTTGTTCCTCTCCAAAGACATCGTGTATCAGAACGGAAAGCCCGCCTATTTGGTGGATTTACCAAAGCCTTTGAATGGCTGTTCAATATCAAGATAGGCGACTGTTACCAAAAGCATGAGGACGTGATAAACGGAAGCCGGGCAAACTCACTGAATTTCTTAATGGACTGGCAGAGCTTATCGAAAAGGAACATGACAAGAAAGGATATAGATAATCAACAACTTATGATTTATTTATAGGGGATTCCATTAGTTCCCCCGTAATTTCTGCACGCTTGTTTTCTGAACTTTGCTTCATCAATCGATTGACAGATAAGAATGTATAATCAGAAAAATGAAGCAATTATGTATATAGACAATGACGATTTCAGCGTATGGATGCAGAAGCTGTACGCCAAACTGGAAGAACTCTGTAAGGATGTACGGGTACTACGCAATGCAGACAGGGTACTGCCCGAAGATGATAACCTGTTGGATAATCAAGACTTGTGCCTGTTGTTCAAAGTTAGTATCAAAACCTTGCAACGCTACCGGGCTATCGGTGCGCTGCCATACTTCACTATCAGCGGAAAAGTGTATTACAAGGCTTCCGATGTCCGGGAGTTTATCAAAGAACGGTTCAGTGTTACCACGCTACGCCAGTTCGAGAAAGAACACTGCACGAAGAAAAAGAAGTGAATTAAAAAGCCGGGGCGGTTCCTGCTCCGGCTTTGCTTTGGTTTATGGCTTGCCCAACTTATCGGCTTCCTCCTTTAGCTGATCGGCTTGCTCGTTCAACAGCCTTGCCCGTTCCAACGCTTCCGCCTGTTTCCTGCTACGGTATTCGAAGCCTTTCACCGAATCGGTCAGGCTTCGGATGAAAGCGTTATCCCGTTCCCGGCTGAACTTCGTTTCCAGCAAATCAAGGCTGCTGCCGTCTGCCTTTCCTTTCATCAGGATATAGCGGTATTTTATATCATTGTCCTGTAACCACTGCATCCGTTCCGTGAAACGAACATTCAGGATTAGCGAAGTGATACAGATAATAAACCCTGCTGAAAGAAGAAAGAACTTAGGTTTCAAATAGGGAGTTACCCGGTATATCAGTTTGTCATGCCATGAAACGGGCGTTGTTTCCCCGGTCGGTGTATCATCAGCCGGAAACAACCCCTTTAACTGCTCCTTGAAATATCGGTGCGAGGTCACGATAAGCCCCTTTATATCTTCAAGGTCTTGTTTTGGGTTCTCGGACTGCCCTTTTCCGATACTGCCGATTTGGTTTAGAATCTCCTGCACCATGTTTTCAGTAATGCCGGATTTACCTTGCATTTCCGAAATGCGCTGTTCGATAACGTCCAGTCGGTTAATCGTTTCCTCCCGGCTGGCTGGCGTTACCTGCTTCTCCTGCCGTTCTTTCAGTTCCGTAACCATGGAGAGAAGCCCCTCCAAAATTAGATTTTCTTCCATGTCCCTATAATTTTAAGTGTCGTTTCTTTTTCTTCTTTTTTCTTTCACCGGGATTGTCGGGCGTTTCATCAGCCGGAGAGGACGAGGCGGAGAACAGACCGCCCAAGCCTGCCAGTAACGGACTGTCGGCTTTGCCCGGTGTCTGTGATAGCTCCTGAACAGGTGCGAAAACCGTCTGTCGGTTGCTTCCGGCAGTGTTCAGCCCCGTATCCCCGAAGCATTTATCCAGCTTGGAGAAACTGAAACTGCGGTCTATCTCCGAACCCTTGAACGTGTATTCGCCTTTGGAAAAGGATATGCCCTGTACTTCGCCAGTCTGTCCCCTGTACTTGAAATGAATCCCGATACCCTTTTCTGCCAGCTGGGTTTGTAACTGCTGCTAGTTCCTTGATTTCCCGATTTCATCCTTTACGGCATTGTAAATCTCGTATTTGGATTTGTCCGGCTCTTTCAAACGGTGCTGTTTTACATGCTCCTTGTCTTTAGCGAAATAAAGCCCGTGTTTGGCTTTCAGCTTCTTGCATACCTGTTCGTTGCGGTACATGTCGTTCCTGTCCGAAATGGTCTTTCCGTTGTTGTCTATGCGGTTGAACACGATATGCACGTGCGGATGTTCCCGGTCTTGGTGGCGCACGATGATGTACTGCGTATCGGTGATTTTCATTTCACGCATGTACTCCTGCGCAAGCTGTATCATTTTCCCGTCTGTCAGCTTGGGTGCGTCCACCGGGGAATAGCTTAGCGCAATATGTCCGACAGGCTTTTTCAGGTCGGGGTTCGTCCCGGCTTGCAGTATGAAACTGCGTATGATGTCCCGGTTGTTTTCCGCCAACACTCCCTCGGCATGGAGCAAAGCCGCCTGTTCCTTGCCCAGCACATAGTTCACGCAGCCCTTAAACCCGCTTCCCTTTTTTATTTTTCCAATCATCCGACAACTGGTTTATAATTTCGACAATCCTGTTTTTGAGTTTCACCAGTTCCACCGCCACCAGTGCGAACCCTCCGGCATTCGCCCGGTGCGCCAGTTGGTTGATGTTGTTGGCTTCGCCCGCCAGCTTACGGATAGTGTCCGCATCCTGCCTGTTCAGCCGGGGCGTTACCTCTGCTGAAACGACAGCCTGCCGGACGTACTCGCTGATGTGCAGCCCAGCTTCCCCGGCTCGCTTCCTGATTGCGTAAAACTGTAACTCGGTCAGCTTCGTACTGACTACCTTTTGATATTTGTTTACCCGGTTCTTTGCCGGGCGACCTCCCGGTTTGTTCCTTATTTCTGTCATACATTTTTGTTTTTAGGTGGTATCTTAAAAAATTGCGACCAACGGAAGAAATTTTCTTTGCTGTCAGGCAAAGAAAGGTGTTTCGGTTTACCGAAACATAACCTTGCTCTCCCTAATCACACAGCTTGCCGTCTGTTCATGCCGCCAGCCTTGCAGGTCACATCCTTAGCCCTCTCTTTCTTTTTTCACCCGGATTTTGTCTGTTATCCAGCTCCGGCTGGGGCTTCTCGGTAACTGTCAAGTCTTGGGATTGTTTCACTTTAAGGCTACGCAAATAGTCGTTCAGGTCATTGTGACCGCTGTACAGGTGTGATGCGTCACGTACACACCATTTGTATTCCTGCCTTATGGCTTCAACCGCTTTCCTCCCGGCTTCGTCATTGTCAAGCATACAATGTATATGCCCGTAATCAGCCAACGGATATAAGGCTTTATCCGTGTTGGCGGTGGAGTTCAGAATAACGTAGTCTTGCCAGTCGGTGCAGGGCATATCCGGGCTTTTCTGTTGCCGGATAGTGAGGAACGAGAGGAAATCCAAAAATCCCTCGAACACGAAACAGGTATCTCTCGGCTCTCCCTGCTGCCGTATATGGGTGATGTCTTTCGATGTGCTGCCCTTGAAACGGGGATTGCGGAGTTCATAACCTCCTGAATCATTCCTGAATGCCAGCGCAAAATAAGGCTTTCCACCGATGCGGTAATACATTTCCTGCACGTATGGGGCTGCCGTTCCGGGAGAAATCCCCCTTTCCTGCAAATAGCGCATGAGTGCCGGATTCTGTAAGGGCTGTATTCTGCGTATCTCTATCGGGCTGGCAGCTTGCCTTTTCGTGTCCCTTTCGGGCAGGTCTTTCCCGTGAAAGGAAAAAGAGGCGGTGTTGCCCTGTTCCAGTCGGCAGATAGCACCGTAGGCGTTGCACTGGTGCTGCTTCATCACAAGGTCGATAAGCGTCCCGCCCTCACCAGTTCCGTAGTCACACCATAGATTGGCGTTATAATCCACTTTGAAACTTGGCGTGTTGTCCTCCCGTAAGGGGCTGCGGTACATACCGTAGCTTCCTTTTTCCGTGACGGGCTGGATTCCCAAAGAGTTCAGGTAATCTTTGATACTGATATTGTTGGCTTCCTTGTAGGTCATGATTTTTATTTTTAAATTTAACGATAGTAATAATGAAGCAAGAAGCGAGTAAGAAGAAGCAAGGGACACTACTACATCTATCTGTTTCTTTTTCAATGGATTGTAGTACATGTAGTAACATAGTAATTATTTATCCTTTAAAAAAGGAATAAATATATCCTATATATAATATTGCCGTTTTTTCTTTTTTCCGGATTTCCCGAAAGTTTGGGATTCTATCTTACTTCATACTACATAATTAATAAATCGCTGTTTATTAGATAGTTATTTATATAATAAAGAAAATGTAGAAGCTACTACATTCGGGTTCTACCCGTAATCATCTCCTGTACGGGAAGCCGAAACAGGCTTTATCCTGTACCCATATACGGGATAATAGTTGTTGTTTATGCGCTTTTGCACCCGTTTGAAACCGATTTTCCGCAATGATTCCCCCAATCTTTTTTCGGATAACTGAACAGGGGATATATTGCGTAGGTGTGCGAGTATCTGTGCGGTAGTCATGAAACAGTTCCTTTCCTCCTCTGCTGTCGGTTGTTCAAAGTATTGCATCAGCATTTCAAACTCGATTGTCTGCACCTCAAATTCCGCATTTGTCAGGTGCAGTTCTTCAATCTCCGCATCATTGAACCAGTAGCGTACACCCTGACGGTACAGGTACATGATTTCGGAATAGACGTTATCCATGTGAATACTTTCTGCCGTGGGCTTGTCTATGTGCAGTACCTCGAACGGCAGAAAACGCCTGCTGCCTGTCGGGTCGGTCAGAAACTCGTTGCCGTTTACCGAAGCCATGAAGCTGGCGAGGTGGGGGTATTCCTCTATGTAAACATCATACGGTCTGCGGTACTTCACTGCCGGGGTGGTGATAAGGTTCTTCAAGGCGTTCTCGTTCTGTTTATTGAGTTCCTTTAGCTGGTCGTCAATGTTGATGAACAGGTATTCGGCTATCAGTGTCAGGATGTCTTTGCCCTGCGGGTCTATCTTCCCGGTAAACAGGTAGTTTTTAAGCAGTGGCGGGCAAAGGTTGTCCAGCCACCATGATTTGAACTGTCCCTGCTTGTCCCCTGTCAATACCAGACAGGTATGGTTCTGACACCCCGTGTCGTTCATGGCGTTGGCTATCACACCGATAAGCCATTTCGTAAAATATTCCTTCCATTTGCCGGGGTTGGCTACCTGTACCGTGTTCAGGAGCCTGTCGATATGCCCGTGTTCGGCTGGATTCAGCAAGGGCAGGGCGTTGAAATACTCCTGTATGGGGTGCACCTTTCTTGCGAAATCGCTTTCCAGTATCATGCGGATGTTGTCGGTAGAGGTGGAAATGTCAGCCGTTGCGTCCAGTCTGCGCCTGAAAGTGTTCAGGGCAAATTTTGTAACGGGCTGGTACAAGCCCGAAGAACTTGCAGCCCGGTATTCCGTCCGGCTCTTTACGGTATTGAACCGGAAATCGTACAGGACGTTCAACAGGCTTTCGATGCGCTCGTTCTTTGACTGCCAGCCCTCGATATGCCGTGCATCGTCACTTCTTTTCTTTTTCATCGGGAAGTCTGTTAGAAGCCGGGACATACTGCTGTTGCATCCACTTTTTGAGTTCCTCCATGTCGAAACGCAGGGTACGCCCACGCTTGACACAGGGTATCAGTCCCTTGCCGGCTAAGTGGTACAGGTAATTGACCGAATACCCGGTTATGCCGCTGGCAACGGATATTTTGACTAACACAGGCTCTTTTCCGTCCTGCCGTTCTTCGGGCTGTGCGCCCATGACCGGGGCAATCATCTTTTCGATGTTCTCCAGCCGCTTGAAAATTTCTTCGAAAGGATTATTCATAGGTGCTTGTTTTTTGAATTAGTACCACAAATAAAATAAGAAAAATCGGTAAAAAACAAAGCGTCAGCCGTTTGGAATCGCTTTGCTGCGCTCTGCACCAAATTAATGTCGGCAAATAGAAAACGGCTTTGTGTTCACTACCTTACTTATTTAGTGAGTGGAGAAAAAGCAGGTTTTTTGTTATCGGTTCGTTTCTTTCGTGTTGTTCTTGGGGTGGTGGTGGACATTTTCGGACACGCAAGGTCATTTGAGGACAGGAAGAAACAACCTGTCATTCAGTCTTATATATTTGCACCAGTGAAGAAAAACGGAGTATTGACAAAAATAAATATATCGGTTATGGAAATAGTGACGATTGAAAAGAGAACCTTTGAACTTTGGAAACAGAGGTTTGAAAATTTTGTGGGGCGTGTGGATGCGCTCTGCGTGCCTTTACGCAGGAAGCGTGACAAGTGGCTGGATAACTGCGAGACCTGCCGTTTGCTGAATGTTTCAGCCCGGACGATGCAGACCTACCGTGATACGGGGAAATTGCCTTATTCGCAGATTAACAATAAGATTTACTACAAGGCTTCGGACGTGGAAGCCTTTTTGCTCAACCAAGTAAGGGACAATTCTAAAAAGTAGGCGTATGGATTTGATAACGAAAGATTCCGAAACTACGTTGGTGCTGTTTTCTTCCCTTGACAGGGTACTGGAAAACGTGGAGTACGTGGTAATGAACTATCGCCCGGTATTGAACGGTGAACACTACCTGACGGGTGAGGAAGTATGCGAGCGACTTTGCATCAGCAAACGGACTTTGCAGGATTACAGGGACACGGGACTGCTGGGGTACGTGCAGCTTCCGGGAAAAATCATCTACCGGGAAAGCGACATCATGGATTTGTTGGAAAGGTTCTATCAGAAATGAAATCTTGAAAACATGGAATCTTGTTTTATTGATGTCTTGCTTTCTTGAAATATTGAAGTATTGAAATATAGCTGTCTTGTTTTCTATATTGTTTGGTTGAAAGCCAGCAATCACGGTTTCTTGAAAACTGTGTTGCTGGCTTTTTGTTGTATAAAATTTAAAAAGGCAAGTCATCCTCCTTAGATGATGGTATATTTAAAAAAGACTGATTAATATAATTATCATCCCAATTGGATTTGTTTACATATTTGAGTCTGTTTTCTTCATCAAATATTTTCTTTGATATAGTTAGGGTTTCTTTTAATGTCCCATTCTTTGAAAATTTAATCCAAGTATAATCATCATCCCAAGGTGCTTCGTCTGGAGAATTAGAATATCCTCTTGCTTCTATTAATTTCATTAAATCATTTACTCCTTCGATATAGAAATTATATGGAATGTTCAATTTTTCTCGTAATGCTCCAATTAAAGGATGGTTAATCATTAATATTCGATTAATATCTTCTGTTTGTCCCTTATTTTGTTCACTAAGGAAAGTGACTAATTTGTTTAAATTTTGTGATGTCCTTTCCAAATTCATTATAAGACTAACCTCTTTAATTTTGGTTTGTTCTTCTAAAAATCGTTGAAATAATCCAGCAAATTGCTCTTTTAGGTATCTTGTTATATCTGAAGCTGTTTCAAATCCTTTTATATTATTATTGACCTTTAGATTTTTAATTTCTTCAATAAATTGATAGATTTTAACATTGTCAACAAATTTATAGTTGATAGAATTTTCCTTATTCAACAAGTATGTTTCGTATTCAGAAAGTACATTCTTTTCCACAAAAACATAAATCTGCTTATTTTCTTTAATTGCAGTTTTTAGCTCTGTTTGAGAAATAGAAGAATTTTCTCTTTTTGATTCAGAGCCAAAACGTCCACCAATGATAGAAATAAGGATGTCTACAGATTTTATTTCTTTATAACAATATTCTTCTAAAGCATCTTCTTTTCCATATGGAATGTCGCCTTCTTCATTTCGTATAGGTTCATATCCCAGTCCTTCTATGAATAAATCTATATCAGAACGGATTTGTCGTAAATCATAAAAAGTTGAACTTATGAATATTCTTGGTTTTGCCATATAATTATTTTTTTTGCAAAAATACGGAATTTACTCAATAACTGGCATTTACTTCGAAAGTATAATTTCAACTTTTTGCATATCCTTTAATATCGTTTGGTCTAATACCTTTGCGTAGTGCTGTGTCATTCGGGTGGATGAATGCCCCAGCATTTTAGCCACGTTCGGCAGTGACACATTATTAGCCAGTGCGATGACCGATGCGAAACTGTGCCGGGCTGTGTGCGTGGTCAGGTTCTTTTTGATACCGCACAGGTCGGCAATCTCTTTCAGGTAGCTGTTCATCTTCTGATTGCAGGGAACGGGTAATAAAGTTCCTTTATCCATGCAGTAGGGGTTATCCTTGTACTTTTCAAGTATTTGTTTGGGAATGCTCAAAAGCGGGATGTTACAGAGGTTGTTTGTCTTTTCACGGGGTTTCACTATCCACAGATTACCGTTGCCGTCCTCTGAAATATGTTCGGGGCGTAGATTATACACGTCTATGAATGCCAGCCCGGTATATACGCAAAAGATAAAAACATCCCGTACCAGTTCCAGCCGTTCAATCCTGAACTCTTTCTGCCATATCCGGTTTATCTCGGCTTGGCTTAGGAACTGTTTGTTTACCTCCACCTCGTGAAACTTGATTCCGGCAAACGGGTTCTTTGTCAGCCACTCGTTGGCAATGGCAAGGTTTATCACTTTCTTGAAGCATTTCATGTACCGGATAACGGTGTTCTGTGCACAATGTTTCTCCGTCTTCAGGTATAAATCGAATTTACGCACCAGTTCCCCGTTTACCTCACGCAGTAGCATATCATCTACCTTGTAGTCACGTCTAACCAGTTCCATGAGATATTTAAGGCAGTTATCGTAACGTTTTACGGTAATATCGGCGTAGTCCGTCCCGATTAGCTTCCGGCAGTTGTCGTTATGCTCCTTGAACACATTGTATAATGTCTTGAACGTTTCGTCCTTTCCCTGATAGCGGTTTACTATGGCACGGGCAGAAATAATCTTTCCCTCCAGTTCTAAATCTTGGTAGATTTGATAGAATTTCACACGCAGGGCGTCAATGTAATGGTTAAGTTCTACGGAGTTTCGGTCTTTGCCTGTCGATTTCTCTTTTTCCTGCGACCAAAGTGGGACTTTTACGCTCCGCTTTAGTTGAAGTTCCACGTATAGGCGGTCATAAGTGACACGCACACGCACGGGTGCTTCCCCGTTTTTTAACAGTTTGCTACGCTTGATGAAGAACAACACGCTGAATCTTTTTCTTTCCATACGGCTCAATTTTTAATGATACAAAGTTAGGAAATCGAACCGAGAACCCTGTTATGTAAAATGGTGCAACATGCTGTAAAAGAATGAAGTATATACCTTGCAGTGGAACATTTCGGGCTTTTAAAAACAGTCCCTTGAATAAGGACGTATAGTTTGCTCTAATCCCACTTATTTTGCCTACTCTTGGAAAAGAAAAATCCCCGAACTTCTTTGAAATTCAGAGATTTACATCGTTTTTCTTTCTTAAAAAGTGGTGCCACCAGGAATCGAATAAACTTCATTCAATATTCTGATTAACAGCGCTTTATATAGCGTTAAATTTCTTTGAACCACTGAATTAGAAACTATTCAAATTCACTAATTTTCGATAGTTACTCGTTATTATTTTTTTGACACTGCAAATATAAGCATTTGGTTCAATTCCTACAAACTTTTATCTAATTATATAGATATATATTTCCATTGTTTTTTTATTAGATCTGTAATTGTCTTAATTGTCATCTTGTTTTAATAGTCTAATAAATTCTACTCAAAAGGTAATATTTTGTTATTTTCTAATATTTCTATAATATCCTGTTCTTTATAATAGATCTTTCCTCCAATTTTGTAATAAGGTAATTTCCCATTCATTCTATATTCAATGAGTGTTCTTTTTGTAATTTTTAGAGCATCTGATAAATCCTTTTCTGTTATATAACGATATCCTTCCAATATTGGTCTGTATATCAAAGATTTCTCTTCCAAAAAACTGGAAATTTTTTCCAGGGTTTCAATAAATCTTTTAACTTCTTCACTATCCTTATTCAATACAACCTGTCCCATTTCCATTATTATTTATAAATGTTTTGATGTTCCTTTTCATGTAATCCATAATATCATCTTTTTTATAATACACTTTTCTTTCGATACGGCTATATGGAATCATTCCTTTCTGTCTTAGAGATAATAATTTCCTTTCAGAAATATCTAAAATAGTGCATACATCCTGATTATCCAGCCAATCATTGAGACCGGACTTGCAGGTTTCCAGACTCTTCAATTGTTTTTCTATTTTTAATAATGCATTGTTCATTTCTATAAATGCTGATGTCTCAATATTCACAATCTCCATAATCATTGTTTTTGTGGTCAAGACAAAAGTAATGCTGCTTATTATCTAAGTCAAGAACTTGTCATCATATAGCACCATATAGCATCATATGTCAATGTTGTTAACCTGTTATCAATTATTCGTTTAAAAGTTTACACATTCGGTTTACACTAATATGGAACAGATAAAATTTATATACCTGATTATCAGTGTGTAATATCTTTTTTAGTCATTATCTGAAATTAAGGCATACTATTTTCACCAATATAAGTAAATACTCTTAGAGTGCGCACAACGGGAGTATCGATTTATTCACTTAATAATATTGGAATTATGTCATATATAGATAATGAGATACTCGAAAGACTTATAGGAACTATGGTAGAGGGATTTGCCCGCATTGAAAAGAAACTGGATCAGATGAACCGTCTGAAAGAATGTATGAACGGAGACAGACTGCTTGATAATGTGGATCTGGCAGAACTCCTTGGTGTGTCGCAAAGAACCCTGGCACGTTACAGGCAAGAGGGCAAGATTAAATATTACTCGGTGGAAAAGAACGGAAAATCATTCTATCTTGCCTCAGAGATACAGAGTTTCCTTCTCCAGCGAGGTAAGAACATGGTAAATAATAAGTAGCAAATAGAATAAGTGACCGTATTCTGATGGAAAGATAATACGGTCACTTATGCATTATACCGGGATTGCGGTCACTTTCAATGTCTCCAGATTGACATAGGCACCGCGGTACAAAGTCTTTCCTTCCTTGAACATTCTCCACAGCAGGTCACAGCCGATATGTGCCAGAGTGGAGTTGATGAACAGATCCTGTTTGTCCAGTGCTTCCGCCAGTGAACAGCTCGGTCCCGATTCTTTCTCCTTGATTTTGGCATAGTCCACCTCTTCGGTGATGACATTCATCTTAGGCATGGGAATATATTCCTGTGACGAAGGCTGGAGGACTTTCTCCCTGATCGTGCCGATGATGACCTGTCCTTTTGTCTGGCTGTTCCCGAAATCCATCCAGTATATGGGATCCGAATGGTCACTGGAATTCTCTTTACGGACTTTCTTCAGGAATTTCCAAAGCGTAAGACGTGAACGTATATTGTCCGTGCAGGTAATGATTATATTGGCAGTATTATTTTCGGAATAGTTTCTTGAGGGGAAACATTGCGGTTCGGCAGTCCATGCGTATCCGAAGAAACGGTTGATACGTGTGACGAGTGACACGGCCTTGTTCAGTCCCAGTTCCGTCTCACTGAACAACTGGCGTCCGATATTTGCCTGGCTTACCGTATCGGGATCGAATACGGTGACATGCAGTCCCGGATGCCCCAATGCCTGGAGTGCCATGCTCATGCGTGCCAGATTGGTTATCACTTGTGAGCCGGTACCTCCGGCTCCGATGACAAACACCGTTACCGGATGACGCGGATTGAGCAGGTAGCGGTCGGTAAAATGTATCTTTTTCATGGAAGTATGTCTTTAAGTTTTTTATTCATGGGTTTTAGTTCGTTCATGTCGAACGGATTGTCTCTTATGTTCCCGGTTACGATGACAAGATTTGAAACGGTAGGATTGACATTTCCTCCAAGATGGGAGAATTCTGTCAGCCAGAACCGTTTTTCCCAGTATTCCAGCAGGGACAGGAAAGTCGGGTTCTGTGGCTTTTCCAGTGAACTGCTGCCAAGGCAGACACTTGATCCGGTCACGTTGAAGAACGGGGCACGGAACAGCGGTGTCGTTTCCACCGGGCGTTTCCCCTTGAAGGCGAACACGTCCATGTTTCCGTTTTTTACTCGGTAGACAATTCCCGGCAGATTGAATATGCCGTCCTGTATGTTGAGATCCTTGTGGAAGAACATCTGTCTCTTTCCGGGCGGATTGTACCATACATATTCTTCCTGTCCTTTCCTCGGATTACATGCCAGCATGTTTTCGGGTATTCTTCCGGACGGTATCCCGCTCATTTCTTCCGTATAGGATTCCAGCAGGGTGTTCATGAATTCGTATGTTACGGGGATTCCTGCCCCCATCTGTCCGTTTTTTCCGATGGGACGCAATTCTATGAAGTACCTGGAATCAATATTTCTCCTGTCTTCATACTTGTAGGCTATGATGGCCGCTTTTGGAACCATCATTTTCTGCATGTTTCTGGTCAGCTCGTTCATATCTTTTATAAATTATAGGTAACATGTTCTACAAACTTCTCAAACCATCTGGAAAACCGTTCCGGATAGTCGTCGGGTCTGAACAGATTATCTGTTTCGGGTGTGATGAAGGTAAATGATACCGGAGTCTGGTTGTATGTCTCCTGGCAATCTGTAGAAAAACAACTTTCCATGTCGTTTGTAACCGTATCCGTAATGGAATATGTAAGCAGAATCTGGTATTCAAGCGGTGGCGGATCGAAGTCCCTTTCCCTTTCGCTTGAAAAATCATAGTCATAGCTCATTATGTGGGGGCTGTCCTTTGATATCAGGGACATACCCTCATTGACCAGTCCCAGAAGAATCCTTTCCTTTTCGTTGGAGGGAGTACAGCTGCGGATGTGCCTTTCCAGATTCCGGCAGAATGCCCTGGAGTGCATCCTCTCCAGTTTTCTGTGTACCGTTCCTTTCTCGTATGACCTGAATAGCCTTTCCTTCCTGTACAGTTCCCTTTTTTCCTCGTCATCAAGCCGGTCCATGTCCATATAGTCGATGCAGCACTCGGACATCTCAAAATATGGAGTGTCGGTTATATCCTGTATCCTGTGGTATTTGATGAACCGTCTGATGAACTCCAGTGTAATCTTTTTTATTTCGCCGTGCAGCTTCTCAGCAAAGTCTATCGGTATGAGGAACAGGGTGTAATCGGGCCATTCATGGAAATGGTAGATACAGAACTGGAGCCTGCCGGCGACAAGCTCCAGATTGACATGATGTGACACGATGGAGTCCAGCGCATCATACAGCCGGCATATTTTCTCCCTTATGGATATTCTTCCTTTGGGATGGTACGGCAGCTCCGTATTCAGGAGCTGCGCATACTTCTTTGCTGAACGGTACAGGAAATCGAGGTTCTCTTTCGTAGTGACGTTTACCGTTGTATCCCTGTCATCCTCTACATACAGGTCGGGAGCGATGGACGGTATTCTCGCATTCAGAAAACCATGAGGCTTTCTGCCGGCGGAAGCCTTCTTTTCTTCCTGCTCCTGACACCACGGCTTATATCCGTATTTTCGAGTTCCGATATGATAAGTCTGGCCAGGTTTTCCATAGCCTGTTCCGTAAGTTGTGTACATGGTTTCTTGTCTTTACATTGTTCTTTTTTCATGTCTTTACCCTTTCACTCCGATGGTTGTCTTGAATTCATATACCGCCCGGTCGTCCTCTATTTCCGGTCCGTGCACGGTTGCCGTGGTCAGTTCCGGGTAGTTCATGGAATAGAAGTCCATCACTTCTGCCGGTGACATGTTTACGTTCGGATCGTCAAGTACGATTTCCTTACTGTTCTTCTTCATCTTGAATGTTCTTTTCATTCCTTTAATTTCCAGTGCCATATCCTTTATTATTTATACGTTTGACATTTGTCCTGTTGAATCAGCAATATACCATTTCTATCTGTGCCTCGTCCTTCATACGGTATTCCGCAGGGAAATCCGGATATTCCGCATACGGGTCTTCCTTCAGGAGTTCCCTGTCATTCTCGTCTTCCGGATCGAAACAGAATGTTTCATTCGCGGCCGGTACGCTCTGGTATTCACGCCCATTTCCGTTCTGCACTTGCACCGTTCCGTTCTGAATATGTCCGTTTGACGGTTGCTGTGTCTGTCGTGGAGGATAAGAGACAGCTTCGGGCTGGTGGAAATCCTGCGGATAAGGCTGCATCGCTACACCTTGCGGCATGCCTGTCCCTTGCATTGCCGGACGGTTTGGGGCCGGCTGTACGTATGTACCGTTCTCAACAAACGCCGTCTGGTGTGTTTCATGAGGGATCTGCTGATGGACCGTTTGCATTACAGGTTCGGGATTGGTTACATGGACATGCTGTTCCGGGAACATTTCCGGCTGCTGCATGACCGGTTGGGACCGGCCGTTCATACCGACTTGCGGTTGTGACATGACCGGCACCGGTTCTTCTGCCATACCGAACAGGCTTCCCTCACTGGCCTGTTTCTGTACCTCCTGCATCTTTACGTCAATCTCCTTCTGTTTTTCTGCGGAAGCCAGGACTCTGGCCTGTTTCAGCCATGTCATTGATTCTGAGAATCTTCTGGCCGTAGCTGCGTCATCCGCCTTCTTAATGAGTTTTTCCATCTTTTCCCGTTTTTCTCTGGCTTCTTTCGTTTCCGTCGGTACCGACGTTGAAGCTTTTTGGCGTCTTTGCCTGTGCCGTTGCCTTTTCTGCCTGTTTCTCGAAATTTTCCGCATTGGCAAGCAGTCCCTGCACCTTTTGCAGCGGCTGTATTATGGTCTGCAGGAATCCCATGTCAAGTTCTGCCGGTGTCCCGTTCACTACCAGCGGTACCATGTTCTGCCGCATGTCTTCTTTCAGGTTGTTCCTCCTCGGCATGACCGCCACGCTAAGACTGTTTTCCACTTTACGGATATTGATGCTCAGATCCGTACCTGCTGTAATCATCTGATAAATTGATTGAAAAAACATAATTTTAAAGTTTTATGGTTATACATAAGTTTCCTTGAAGAATTCCTTCAGTATATTCTCCCTGTCCGGATTGCTGGAAATATCACGTAGCGATTCCAGATAGTAGCCGATGTTTTTGGGTTCGTCGACCGTATTGGGCAGGCGTCTTCTGACCGGTCTGATTTGTTCGCCCTGTGGCCATGCAGCCGGCATGACCGGAGCCTGTGAGGTGAAAGCAACTGTTTCCATATATTTAATGTTTTGATGGTTATGCGACAAGTAATCCCACAATGAACAGAAGAATGAAAACCTTGATAATCATGACCAGTATCCTGAACATGAAACCGATGAATCCTCCTGCGAGCAACAACAGCGTAATCATCCCTGTGGGGACAATCCCTTTGCTTGTCAGCAGACATATTCCCGTAATCATGAATATTGCCATTGCATGTCTTCCGATTTTTCCTATGACCTGTAGTTTCATAATCATTGATTTTTGAATGAATAATCCCATCGGGATGTGTTTTCCCGATTTTATAGGCCTTCGGCCTCTTGGATTGCCTTTTTGCGCAAGGCCTGGCGGGAAAAAATACCGGAGCGCAGCGAGGATGATTTTTTCCTGTCCAGCCAAGCCCGCAAGGGCCGCCTTGCCGCAAAAGGCAGGCAATCCAAGACCTTTGCCGCTTAAAAGCGGAAAAACAGCTTCTTTCTTTACGGGTAAAAAGAATGCAGACCTTCCGGCCTGCATTCTTCTGGTTGGTATGTCTGGGATGTCAGATCTTCTTGGGAGTATAGGTGTTGAATATATCATCGGTCATTTCCATGGCGAGAGTCCTGATTCTGTCCAGGAATTTCTGTCCGGTCGTCATTCCGTTTTCAAGTCCGGCAAGCTGCTTTTCCCACTCCCCGGTTAGAGAGGCGTCCGCAATCCTCTTTCCACGGATGGTTTCATAGGTGAACATGCCTTTCGGTGTCGGTACGATATATTTTCCTGAATAGCGGATATATTTTCTCTTGATCAGTGTACGTATGATGTTTGTACGTGATGATACTGTTCCGAGTCCGTGCTGTTCCATGTATTCCACCAGTTCCGCATCCGTGAACGGATTTACAGGAAGCTGTTTCTTGTGCAGCATGTTGCATCCGCACAGATTCAGGCTTATACCCTTGTCCAGCTGTGGAAGTCCGTTTACGGAATATGCTGATTGTGGAATTATGTCCGGGTGTTTGAATACACTGTACCAGCCTTCTTCTATAATCTTTGTATGCTCCGCCTTGAAGTGCTGTGCCGCACATACCGCTTCTACGCTTGTTGTCTCTATGCGGCATGGCTGCATGAACGCTTCAAGCATTCTTCCTGCCACAAGCCTGTAGACCAGCATTTCCTTTTCTGACAGTCCGTCAGGACGTACTCCTGTCGTTATGATTGCATGGTGTACATTCGCTTTTTCCCGACTGATTACACTGCGTGAAAGTGTCAGGACATCTATTGCGGCACTTTTCCCGGAAGTGGTGAACATATCCCATGAAAGCAGATCTGACATGATCGGCGGAAGCGAGTCAAATACGTCTTTCGTAAGGTAACGGCTTGATGTCCGTGGATAGGAGATCAGTTTCTTCTCATAAAGTGACTGGGTGATGTCATACACTTCCGATGCGGTAAGTCCATGGCGGATGTTCGCTTCCTTCTGCAACTGTGTCAGGTCAAACAGTTCCGGCGGCAGTATTTCATTTATGCTGCGGGTGATGCCGGTAATCTGTGCCGATTGTGCCAGCCTGCAGTCCTGGAAAAACATGGCGGCAGACTCCCTGTCGGAAAGGTCCTGAGTACGGCGCATCTTGAAAAGGATGCCGTCTTTCTGCAGGGTTATGTAGACGGGCCAGCTGTCAGATGAAATATGGTTCTCCCTTTCCCGGTAACGTCTGCTTATGGCTGCCAGCACCGGTGTCTGCACCCGTCCGAGGGAATTGTTGCCGAGTCCCGTCGCCTTGCACATGGCATAGCTGGCGTTGATTCCGAGAATCCAGTCCGCCTTGTTGCGGCAGTCGGCGGAGAGGAACAGGCTGTCGTAGCAGCTGTCCGGCTTCATGTCCTCCAGTCCCTTGCGTACGGATTCGTCTGTCAGGGATGAAATCCACAGGCGTGAGCACGGCTGGGTACAGTTCAGATACTGGTAAACATACCGGAATGCCATTTCTCCTTCACGGCTTGCATCCGTAGCCGCGATGATCGTATCGCAGTTCTGGAATACCTTTTCAATCACTTTAAGCTGTAGAACCGCCTCTATGTCCGGTATCCAGCCGTTTTCGGTACGGGTGTGGCGTATCATCAGCCCGAATCTGGCAGGGATGAAAGGGAAGTCGTCACGTTCGAGCTTCTGTGTCCCGTAGTCTTTCGGCATGGCCAGTGACAGCATGTTCCCGAAAGTCCACGTGACCATGTAGCCGTTTCCCTCCACATATCCGTTTCTTACTTTAGTTGCGCCGATTATCCGTCCTATTTCTTTTCCTACACTTGGTTTGTCTGTCAATATTGCAATCATGATTAATTCTGTTTTTATGTCTTTCCATACGGCAAGTCCGTATGGAAAGGAAAAATGATACATAATGGATTGTTATTCACCTGAGCGGTTGATACCGTTTATGCTTACGACCGGATTTCCGTTCTCGCCTTCTGTCAGACTGAGCGTGGCATCCATGGTCAGTGAGAATACGGGTGTCTTGATTTTAACGGACATGACATTGGTTTCCTCTCCCTGAAGAAGCAGGTCAAGGTTGCCGTCCTTTTCAATCAGTTCCTTGCTGATACCCACTGATTCAAGTTTTTCCCAGTCTATTTGTTCAGCCTTGTAGATATGATGGTTGTTCTTGCTCATATTTGATTCCTTTTTTGTATTTGATGATTTGATTGTTTGTAACACCGGTCGGGTCAGACAGCCTGTTTCGCCCCCTTCTTCTGTTCCTGCTGCTGGGTGTTGTCTGTCTGTGAGGCACGCTGTGAAGTGTTGCGTCGGATATCTGGATTTTCCTGGAAATATTGCAGCTGTCCGGTATTTGCGTTTACTTTCAGGTACGAGTCGAACGGTTTTCCGTTGGGACCTTTCATGCCCGTCACAAGGATGGCCTTTCCGTCCTGAAGGTTTGCTCTTTCCTGTGCCGAAAGCAGGTGTCCGTAAACCTCAGCCGGGATTGCTGGTGCCTGTCGTTCGTTGAAACCGTCCGGGGTTCTTGAGTATTGCGGTCTTCCGCTTGCAAGGTCCAGCTTTACAAATGACGAGAATTCCTCACCTTTACGGTTGATCATGTTTTCAAGATAGATTGGCTGTCCTTTACGCAATGCTTCCTTGTCCTCCGGTGTGAGCTGTACCGAACAAATCTCCTTCGGTATGTAGATTTCTCCCGTTTCAGGGTTGTGGCGTGTGTATTGGAGTCCGCCTGTGACCTTGTCCATGGTGACAAAGGAAGAAAAAAGTTCACCGTTCTTTCGCTTCATGTCCTCCACAAGAATGGTATGGCCTTCGTTCAGTGCCTTGAGCTGCATCGGTGAAAGCTGTACACCTCCGAGAGACTGTTGGTTGAATGCCTGGTCCTTTGGGAATATGAACTCTATACCCCTTCTTTCCGCACTGTACTGCAAGGTTGCGTTGAATTCCTTTCCCTGGTTGGACTTCATGCCGTCCACAAAAATCTGTTCTCCGTTTTTCAGTTTCTGGATTTCGTCCGGAGTCAGTGTAACCCCTTTGATCTCATTCGGGATATAGACATGCTCCTGTCTGACGGCTACCAGTTCGTTGGTATTCTTGTCAATGGAAATCAGGCATGGCTCTGTCGTATTTCCACGAAGGTTGAGGTCTGCCACACGTCCCATGTTCCCGCTTTCACGCAGGTTTTTCTTGTCCTCTTCCGTAAAGATGTGTCCGAAATAAGGACGGTCAAGTTCCGGTTCCTTTCTGATGCCGTGGATGCCCAGCATGACCTGTCCGTCGCTGGATATGAATGAGAGACGTGCGTCCAGCTTGGCGGTCAATACCCCCGGAATGCTGAGTGTCAGCGGCATGGTCTTGTTGGTTTTGTATCCTTTCAGCATGCTGTCAAGCTGTCCGGACTGTTCCAGCATTTCCTTTGACACACCGAACTTGCCCAGTTCATCCCAGTTTATCATGTTCTCGTTATAGCGGTATGTTGGTGTCTGCTGGCGTTGCGGTTCCTGTTGTTCGCGTCCCTGTGCTGCCGCTTCCACCTGTGATACCTGTTCAGGCTGTGCCTGCGCTGTCTGTTCCTGTTTTTTTGCCATTGCTTTTTCCTCCTCTTTTGTTTGATTGTTTTTCTGACTGTTTGCCTTCGGCACGATTTCATAGCGTTTCAGAAACTCCTTTACCGCAATAGTATTCTTGCCTTCGGCCAGATCCTTGAGTGCCTGCTTGTTCTGCTTGTAATCATTGAAGGTCATGCGGATAAGCCGGAAGTGCGTCGGTTCCTTCAGCTGGCTCCAGAAATTCTTGATGAAGTTTTCAAGGATACTCGAATTCTTGTCGAACTTCATGAATGAGTTCTCGTTCTTCTCTTCCGGTGTGACCGTCTGATAATTGCCTTTCCCGTCCGCCTTGCTGACCACTCCCAAACCTCCCTTGGGGTCGTTCTTGTTATGTACGAGCAGAAGCTCGTCAATTTGTTCCACATAAGGCTTTTCCGTTTTCTTTGTCCGGCCTTGCCTTTTTCCCTTGTCTGGACTGTTTTCTTGTGCCATAATCTTTTGTTTTGAGTGACTACTTGATTTGTTTCACAGTCCAAATGTAAGATGATAAATTGGGTAAACAATTGATTTGCAAATAGATGGCATTAGATGGCATCAGATGTCATCAAATGTCATACGAAGGATTGGAAAGAATGTTGAAACAGCAGGAAAAAAGGATGAAAAGAAGTATGAAGAGTAGAAGTAAAAGCATGGCGAAGCCACCGGACTATGCAGATCGGAGGGAGCTGAAATCCCTGTCTTATTTCGGGAGTTGATAAGCAGGTTATGTTTTTATTATTGGGTAAGGTGGATTTTCACAGTATTTGTGAGGTCATATATGGAATATAAGGATAGCCGCCTTTAGTTTACGGCTATGCGTCACGTCGGTCGCAGTTAATCCCTGTAATCTTTCCTTTAATTCTAATCCTTTTGCCGCCGCATTCTTTTTCAGGAGAATTTTCATGGCGTAAGCCATAAAGAAAATTCTCCTGAAAAAAGAATGCGGCTGGCAAATCAGGATTGGGATTTATTTTTGATGGAAGGGATAACAAGTGTTTTTAAAGATTAAAATATGATAATTCATTCGACTTATTGAAATATATTCGTATTTTTGCGAATAACAAACAGAAAGAGGGATAGAAATGATAAAAAAGAAGTATACAGAAGAGCAGGAGAAGTTAGCCCGTTTTGCAAAAGCGATGGGACATCCGGCACGTATAGCCATACTCCAGTTCCTGGCATCTCAGGAATGTTGCTTTTTCGGTGATATTCATGAGGAACTTCCCATTGCAAAGGCTACGGTATCTCAGCATCTGAAAGAGTTGAAAGAAGCCGGACTTATCCAAGGGGAGATAGAAACACCGAAAGTAAAATACTTTATCAACAAGGAAAACTGGGAAACTGCAAAAAAAATGTTTGCAGATTTTCTTGGCCAACCTATATGTAAGAAAGAGGGCTGCTGCAAGTAAGCTCTTTTTTTGACAAGAAGATTCGTAGTTTTGCGAATAACTAACAACAAAAAATAGAAAGACATGAAAAAGATTTTATTCTTAATTGCTGTATGTTTCGCCTTTATCTCTTGCAACATGAACGCAAAGAACGGAACTGAAGCACAGACTCAAAAAGAAGTGACAGTAAAAGACCATGTAGAAGTATTGTATTTTCATGGAAAGCAGCGTTGCGCAACCTGTATGGCTATCGAAAGCAACACAAAAGCTGCGATGGAAGAAAGTTTTGCCGAGCAGATCAAAAAAGGTGAGGTCGTTTTTAAGGTAATAGACATCAGCAAGAAAGAAAATGAGAAGATAGCTGAAAAGTATGAGGTAACCTGGTCATCACTGTTTATCGTTAAGTATAAGAACGGACAGGAGACATACGAGAATATGACAGAATTTGCTTTCGGAAACGCCCGTAAGTCACCGGATGTATTCAAGGCAGGTATAGTGAAATCTGTAAATGAAATGTTGAAATAATATAAGGGCTATGGATTGGTTACAGACATTGCTGGATAACAGCTCTACTCCCGTTCTTACGGCATTCTTACTCGGACTGCTGACCGCACTATCACCTTGTCCGCTTGCAACAAATATAGCGGCCATCGGATTTATCGGAAAGACATTGAAAACAGAAAACGCATTTTCCGGAACGGTCTTCTTTATACGTTGGGACGTGTCCTTTCATACACCCTGCTCGGAGTGGTACTGATTATGATTCTGAAAGAAGGTTCCAGCATGTTCGGCATTCAGAAGACTATCGGGACATGGGGTGAACTCGTTCTTGGTCCGCTTCTGCTTGTAATAGGCCTGTTCATGCTCTTTGGTGACAAACTTAATCTTCCGAAATTCGGGTTTAACGGAAATGCGGAAGGTCTCGCCAGGAAAGGCGGATGGGGTGCCCTGATGATTGGAATACTCTTTGCCCTGGCTTTCTGTCCGACAAGCGGAGTTTTCTATTTCGGTATGCTTATACCGATGTCTGCAACGGCTACAGCCGGTTATCTGCTGCCGGTGGTATTCGCTATTGCCACAGCCCTGCCTGTACTTGCCGTTGCATGGATTCTTGCTTTCAGTGTACAGCAGATGGGAAGTTTCTACGGTAAGATGCAGAAGGTGCAGAAATGGATGAACCTTATTGTAGGTGTGGTATTCATCATCATCGGCATCTATTATTGCTGGATAATGTATCTGTAAAACAGATTTGATAACAAATAAAATATTTACGAATATGGAAATTAAAGTATTAGGTCCGGGTTGTGCCAAATGTAAATCAACCTATAATGTAATTGAGAAGGTATTGAAAGAAAACAACATCGATGCAAAACTGACCAAGGTGGACGACATCATGGAAATGATGAACTACAACATCATGACTACACCTGCCGTTGTCATTGACGAAGTAGTGAAGATGAAAGGACAGGTGCCGACAGAAAGTGATGTAAAGAAACTTCTTGGTATCTGATAAACAGAGTTATTTAACGATGAGCGGCAGATGCCATAACGGTTGTATCTGCCGCTTTTTTAACTGGAACAATGTTCGTATTTAGACGAATAAAAACAATTAAAATATGATACAGGATTTTGCAGACTGGCTTGTTTACGGACTGTTCGGACTGAGTGCCGACACTCCGATAGGAGTGGCCGTAAACTTCTTTTTTTATGACACTATAAAGATTTTAATCCTCTTGTTTTTCATCAGCGTACTAATGGGAATTATTAATGCCTATTTCCCGATAGAGCGTTTGAGAAATTATCTGGTAACACACAAAATGTACGGACTTCAGTACCTGTTGGCTTCGATTTTCGGAGCAATAACCCCGTTCTGTTCTTGTTCCTCCATTCCGTTGTTCATCGGGTTTGTAAAGGGAGGTATTCCGTTGGGAGTAACCTTTGCTTTTCTGATAACCTCACCATTGGTGAATGAGGTTGCCGTTGCCATGTTCTTAGGTTCTTTCGGACTGAAGGTTACTCTGATTTATGTGATTAGTGGTATATTGCTTGGAGTTATCGGCGGTTTCGTCCTCGGAAAAATGAAGCTTGCACCCTATCTCAGCGACTGGGTAAAGCAAATACAAGCCAATTCTTCAGTACAAAGCGAGGAATGGGAAAAAGACCATACAACCTTTATAAAAAGACTGCCAACCATTATCCGTGATTCGTGGAAGATAGTAAGCGGCGTACTTGTCTATATCCTTATAGGTATAGGTATAGGTGCTTTTATGCACGGCTTTGTACCGGAAGGTTTCTTTGAGCAATATATGTCGAAAGACAACTGGTATGCAGTTCCTCTTTCCGTAATTCTTGCCGTACCGATGTATGCCAATGCCGCAGGTATCGTTCCGGTTATCGAGGTATTTGTAGCAAAAGGTATCCCTATGGGAACAGCCATTGCCTTTATGATGGCCGTTGTCGGGCTATCATTACCGGAAGCAACCTTACTCAAAAAAGTAATGACATGGAAACTGATTGGTATCTTTTTTGGCACAGTTGCTTTCTTCATTATACTATCCGGTTATCTGTTTAATTACATTTTATAAAAAAATGAATATGAGAAGTATTATAAAATGGTGTTCATCAATTATGATGGCCGCCATTTTCATTCAACCGACTTTTGCACAAAATGATGAAAAATTATTTTCCGGCAAACCCATACTAACCCTCTTTGCCAACTACAAGGCAGGGGTCGGACACTGCAACGAGAATAGCGGATTCAACCTTGACCGTGCTTTTGTAGGATATGAAGGATTTTTTACAAAAGGTTTTTCTGCAAAAATTCTTATGAATGTGGAAACAATGGCAGATGAAAACGGAAATACCAAATTCAACGGATATTTGAAGAACGCACAGATAGACTGGAAAGGGAAGGGATTTTTTGTGTCTGCCGGACTGGTAAATCTGAAGCAGTTCTCGGAACAGGAAAATTTCTGGGGACATAGGTATATCTTTAAATCTTTTCAGGAAGAATATGGAATAGCCTTTTGTGAAGATATAGGAATTGTAGCAGGATATGAATTTTCACCTGTCATATCTGCTGATATGGCTCTGACAAACGGAGAGGGGCGTAAGTTTAAGAATATGGACAACAATTACAAATACGGAGCCGGACTAACTTTAAAACCGGTAAAAGGATTTATGTTCAGACTGTATGGCGACATATACAATACACCGGAGTATATGAAGTCGGTTTCTGGAAATCAGAAAGATCAGTATTCAATTGCAGCCTTTGCGGGGTACAGCCACAGCAGGTTTTCTTTCGGTGCAGAATATAACCGTGCTTTCAACTATAAATTTTCACCGGAAACAGATGTAAACGGATATTCGGTTTACACTACCATAAAAATAAATTCAAAAATACATCTGTATGGAAGATTCGACTTATTGGACGCAACCGAAGAAAACCAAAATACAGTTAAGGAAGGACATACCATTATAGGAGGTTTTGAATATGCTCCGATTAAACAAGTCAGAATATCTCCAAACTACCAAAGTTGGAAGGCAAAAAGTGGGAAACGTGAAAACTACCTGCTTATGAGTATAGAATGTAAAATATAAATCAACAAATTAAAAAACTATTTGAAATGAAAGTATTGATACTTTGTACAGGAAACAGTTGCCGCAGCCAGATGGCTCACGGATTTTTGCAGTCATTTGACAAACATTTAGAGGTATATTCCGGCGGAACGGAACCAGCCGTTCAGGTAAACTCCAAGGCTATGGAAATGATGAAAGAGGTAGGAATAGACATCAGTTCACATATTCCGACACATGTAAACGCCTATATCAATCAGGAATGGGATTATGTAATAACTGTATGCGGAGATGCAAATGAAAGCTGTCCTACATTCATAGGAAAAGTAGGAAAACGTCTTCATATCGCCTTTGACGATCCTTCACACGCAACAGGTACACTGGAGTTTATTGACTCGGAGTTTCGCCGTGTGCGTGACGAAATCAGAAATGCCTTTGCCCGTTTCTACATTACTGAAATCAGAAAAGAAGAATTGCCAAAATGCTCTTGCGGTGGCAACTGCTAAAAAGGATATGGAAAAAGAGAAAAAAGGAATAGGTTTTTTTGAACGATACCTAACAGTGTGGGTGGCTATCTGCATTGTAGTAGGAATAGCAATAGGACAATGGTTTCCTGCCATACCCGAAACACTCGGTAAGTTTGAATATGCGAATGTATCCATACCGGTAGCCATTCTTATATGGCTGATGATTTATCCCATGATGATGAAGGTTGATTTTCAGAGTATTAAGAATGTTGGAAAGAAACCTAAAGGAGTGTTTATCACTTGTATTGTAAACTGGCTGATAAAACCGTTTACGATGTTCGGCATAGCATGGATATTCTTCTTTGTTATATTCAAACAGTGGATACCGGAAGCACTGGCTGGTGAATATCTTGCCGGAGCCGTACTGTTGGGTGCTGCACCCTGTACAGCTATGGTATTTGTATGGAGCTATCTTACTAAAGGCGATGCTGCCTATACGTTGGTACAGGTAGCAGTGAATGACTTGCTTATTCTGGTGGCTTTTGCTCCGATAGTGGCTTTTCTTCTCGGTGTTGGCGGAATAATCATTCCTTGGGACACGCTTACACTTTCTGTAATTTTGTTTGTGGTCATACCTCTTGTAGGTGGTGTAATTACACGCCGTACTGTAATATCGAAAAAGGGAGAAGACTATTTTAACAATGTATTTATAAAGAAGTTCGACAATGCTACTATAATCGGACTATTGCTCACATTGATAATTCTGTTTTCGTTTCAAGGTGAAACAATCCTTGTAAACCCACTGCATATTCTATTGATTGCAGTACCCCTGATTATACAGACATTCTTTATATTCTTTCTTGCATACGGCTGGTCAAAGGCTTCAAGACTGCCACATAACGTAGCTGCTCCGGCAGGTATGATTGGTGCAAGTAATTTCTTTGAACTTGCCGTTGCTGTCGCCATATCGTTGTTCGGTCTTCAGTCCGGGGCTGCACTTGCAACAGTGGTAGGTGTTCTGGTAGAAGTGCCTGTAATGTTGAGCCTTGTACGGATTGCAAACAATACAAGAAAATTCTTCTGATAAAAAGCCTCCGGCGGGGTAACTCTCCGGGGGCTTCGTGCGTCTGCACATTAAAAAATACATAAAATTTATATCTGGGGGTTGGTTGATAAAAAAACACATCGTATATTTGCGATATAAAACAATGAAAATATTATGGCATTTAGTAAAGCTGAAGAATTTGAGGAAAAAGATATTTTGGCAGCCCGTTTTGCAAAGGCTCTGAGCCACCCGGCACGAATAGCAATCGTAAGGTTGTTGGCTAACCATAATGCCTGTTGTTATTGTGGAGACTTGACAACGGAATTGCCAATCGCGCAGTCTACCATATCACAGCATTTGAAGGTACTGAAAGATGTAGGTCTGATAGACGGCGAGATAGCTCCACCAAAGGTTTGCTATCGTATTAACCGTGAAAGCCTGCTTTTGGCAAAGAAGTTGTTTTCAGAACTCTTATGATTTGAATAAGAGTTTTTTTATTGGTATATAACATCGTATTTTTACGATATAAAATAAACTATGGAACAGATAACGGCAAAAAGAGAAAAAAGAAAATCACTACTGAGAATAGCAATCCCTATCATACTATCATCCTGCCTTCAGATTTCATACGATATTACGGATATGTTCTGGGTCGGGAAATTGGGAAGCGGAGAAGTGGCGGCTGTCGGAACGGCCGGATTTTATATCAAATTGGGTTGGTCTTTGATAAGCGTGATAACCATCGGTACTATGGTATCGGTATCACACAGTATAGGGGCTGAAAAGAAGGACAGGATACAGCACTTCATATCGTGCGGAATACGCAGTACATTCGTGTTGGGGATATTCTATGCCCTGTTCGTCTTTATGCTGGCGGAGCCTCTTATATCACTTTTCAATATCGAAAGACCGGAAGTAAACACGATGGCTCAGAACTATCTGAGGATAAGCAGTATCACAGTTCTTATCATGTTTATGAACCTTTTGTTTACCGCCATTATAGACGCACACGGAAAGACACAGTTCTCGTTCAGGGCGGTACTTTACGGGAATATCGTCAATATCATTCTTGACCCTCTGTTTATATTTTATTTCGGACTGGGAGTGGAAGGTGCGGCATGGGCTACGGCACTTTCACAGGGGTGTGCCATGATGTATGCGGTGTATCTTCTCAGACACAGGCTTGAACTCACCTTGAGTATAAAAGCAGTACCCCACAAGTTTCTCAGGAAAATACTTGGAATAGGTACAGCACCTGCCATGCAGCGTATTCTGTTCTCGCTTATCGGCATAGCCATCGGGCGTATCGTAAGTATATGGGGAACAGATGCAATAGCCGCACAGAAGCTGGGGCTTCAGATAGAGTCGCTCTCGTTTCTTCTTATGAACGGTCTGATGCAGGCAACCTCCATACTTATAGGGCAATATTATGGGGAAAGGAATACGGATATGATAAGGAAATGCTATCGTACAAGTATCAGGCTTGGATATTGTATCTCCATTCCTGCCACATTCATATTTTTAGCTTTCCCGGAAACCATACTGTCATTTTTCGTGAATGAGGCTGCCACCATAGAAATAGGTAGTGCCTATCTGCGTATAGTCGGCTTCTCACAGCTGTTTGCCACACTTGAAATACTTACTTCGGGAGCTTATACCGGACAGGGGCTTACCAAATATCCGGCAACCGTGAGCATCGTGTTCACCACAATGAGGATACCTCTTGCCCTTCTGCTTGGCAAAAGTCTGGGAATGGGAATAGAGGGTGTCTGGTGGAGCATATCGCTTACCAGCGTGATAAAGGGCATTGTACTTTATCTATTATATAGAAAAAGGGAAAAGGAACTTGAAAAATCAAACATACAATATAGCAGTATATGAATACACAGGATTTTTGCTTTATACTTAAACAGAACAGCCATCTGCTTAGAGAGGGGTGTTTCGGACTTGAAAAGGAAAATGTCAGGGTCAATCAGGACGGTACGCTTGCCCTGACTCCACACCCGGCAGTATTTGGCGACAAGGGGAAGCACCCTTATATAACCACCGACTTTTCAGAGAGTCAGGTGGAAATGATAACTCCGCCGCTGCCAAGTGTAGGAGAGGCTTTGGGATTTATGGAAACGCTGCACGATGTGGTGACGGAGAATATCGGCGATGAGCTTCTCTGGCCTCAGAGCCTTCCTCCTGTATTGAAGGAGAATCAGGAGATACCCATTGCACATTATTCGGGAGAGTTCAAGGACAAGGAGTATTACCGTCAGAAACTTGCCGGAACCTACGGAAAGGAAAGGCAGCTTATTTCGGGAATACACTTCAATTTCTCTTTCTCGGAAAAACTGATGGACGTTCTGCTGAAAAGCGGTGTGTGCGGCAGCTCTATGGAGGAGGTCAGGGAAACAGTATATTTCCGTGTGGTGAGGAACTTTCTCAAATACCGCTGGCTTTTTATCTGGCTGTACGGTGAATCTCCGCTTGCGGAAGAAACCCTGAATGTGATTTCGCTTAAAACGGGAGAAAAGCAGCCCATGAAGTGTGGGGTAAGCCTCAGTCTGAGGACAAGTCCGTTGGGGTATCGTAACCGTGAGGAATTCTTCATCGATTATTCCTCACTTGAAGCCTATAATATGTCTATTGACAAACTGATAAGGGAAAACCGTATTGACGGACCTCACGAGCTTTATCTTCCGGTTCGTATCAAGTTTCTGGAAAAGGATAATGGTTCTCCTTCCTACATTGAGGTACGAATTGTGGATCTTGACCCGTTTACAAAATCGGGGGTATGCGCAAGTGCCATTTATTTTTCTCACCTTCTGCTTGTCTATTCTCTGCTGAAGGAGGAGAACGGAAGTCTTACGGAGGAAGAACTGCAAAGGGCTACCTGTAATCAGGATATGGCTTCATGCTATGGAAGAGACGAAAAGAAGGAGTTGAAATGCTGCTCGACCACTGTACAGCAGAAAGCTACTTCTATTTTAGAAGATATGGAGAGGATTCTTTCAGAATATGGGGTGCTTGACAATGAAACCTACCGTCAGGAGATGCAGCACAATCTGTATCTTGTACAGAATCCTGAGAAGCGTATAGGCATGGTGCTGTATGAGAACATAAACAGGGTGGGGTTTGTACCGTTCCATCTGGAGAAGGCAAGACAGTATAGGGAAGCCACCATAAGCGGAGGTTACAGATTTCATGGACTGGAGGATATGGAAATGTCCACACAGCTTCTGCTGAAGGCTGCAATACTTAAAGGGGTAGGTTTTGAAATACTTGACCGTAAGGAAAACTTCATACGTCTGTTTGACGGTAAAAAGGAGGAATATGTGATGCAGGCAACCAAGACCTCTTTGGACTCATACGTGTCTGTATTGATGATGGAAAATAAGGTGGTAACGAAGAAGGTGCTGGAACGTGCCGGAATAAGCGTGCCGGGCGGTTATGAATACACGTCACCGGAGGCAGGTATGGCAGACTACCGTATGTATGCAGGGAAACCTGTGGTAATCAAGCCTAAGTCCACCAATTTCGGATTGGGTATAACCATACTGAAGCATAACTATGATGAAACGGACTTCAAGGCAGCCTTGCAGATAGCCTTTGAGCATGACAACACGGTGCTTATAGAGAAGTTCATACCGGGAAGGGAGTTCAGGATATTCATCATCAATGATGAAGTGGTAGGTATCCTTCACCGTGTTCCGGCAAACGTGACGGGTGACGGTGTTCTGAATATCGGACAACTGATAGACAGGAAGAATGAAGATCCGCTCAGAGGTAAAGGATATCGCACCCCTTTGGAGAAAATCAGAAAGGGGCGTGAGGAGGAAATGTTTCTGAAGCAGCAGGGAATGGATTTCAACACTGTACCCAAAGAGGGGGAAGTGGTCTATCTTCGTGAGAACTCCAATATCAGTACGGGAGGAGACAGCATAGATTTTACAGACGATATAGACGACTCGTACAAGGCTATTGCTGTGGAAGCTGCCAAAGCTCTGAACGTGAAGATTACCGGGCTGGATATGATGATACAGGATATTCATGCTCCTGCCACACCGGATAACTATGCGATCATTGAAATGAACTTCAATCCTGCCATACATATACACTGTTATCCGTTCAAGGGCAAGAACAGACACCTGAACCATAAGATGATCAGGGCTTTGGGATTTTAAAGACAGTGCAGACAATAAAAAGGATATAACCTATCCTTTTTATTATAGGTTAAACCAACGTATATTTACGATTTAAAATATATATAATCACATGGAACATATTACATACATCGGAGAAGTTGTTGAAAAGTTGGCGGATCATTCGTCATTCCCTGAACTTTTCATCAAATATGAAGAAGGAGACCCGATACCTTCAGGTAAGGCCATACATGAGATAATAGAACTTTGCCGTGCAGTCCTGTTTCCGGGGTATTATGGAAATCATACGGTAAACAGCCAGACACTCACTTTTCATCTTGGGGTGACACTGGAGAAGCTGAGCAATATCCTGACGCAGCAGATACAGGCGGGTATGCTTTTCGGAAATGAGAACATGAAGGAAAGGATAAAGGGAACTCCCTGCTGCCAGACGGAAAGAAAGTATGCCGAGAGGTTCATACGGAGCCTTCCCGAAATGAGAAGGGTGCTGGCAACGGACATTCATGCAGCCTTTGACGGAGATCCGGCAGCTACCTGTATAGGAGAGATAATATCCTGCTATCCTGCCATCAGAGCCATTTCAAACCACAGGATTGCCCACGAGCTATATAAAATGGAGATACCGCTCATACCGAGAATTATCAGTGAGCTTGCCCATTTTGAGACAGGGATAGATATTCATCCGGGTGCTGAGATAGGAGAATATTTCAATATAGATCATGGAACCGGAATCGTGATAGGGCAGACTTGTATCATCGGGAATCACGTCACACTGTATCAGGGTGTCACACTCGGTGCAAAAAGTTTCCCGACTGACGAAAACGGAAATCCGATAAAGGGAATACCACGCCACCCCATATTGGAGGATAATGTGACGGTATATTCAAATGCTACCATATTGGGGCGTATAACAATCGGCAGGGGTGCTGTTATCGGGGGTAATCTCTGGGTAACAGAAGATGTGGAACCATACGGAAAAAGAGTACAGAAAAAATAATCTGATAAATATGAGCAATATAAAGGACAATTTGCTGCAGCTTATAGGCAAGACTCCATTGGTGCGGCTTTCTAATATATATAAAGATGAATACGGAACGGAAATCATAGCCAAAGTGGAATATTTCAATCCGGGAGGCAGTGTAAAGGACAGGGCAGCCTATGCTATGATTGAAGCAGCGGAAACTTCCGGGAAATTAAAAAAAGGGGGTACAATCATTGAACCTACAAGCGGGAATACCGGTATCGGTATGGCTTGGATTGCAGCCCTAAAAGGATATAAAGTCATTCTTACCATGCCGGAAACTATGAGTATAGAAAGAAGGAAACTTCTCAAAGCATTCGGCAGTGAGTTGGTTTTGACACCGGGAAGTGAAGGTATGAAAGGTGCGATAGCAAAAGCAGAAGAATTAAATTCTCAAATAAAAGGATCTGTCATATTACAGCAATTCAAAAATCCCGCCAACCCTGATATTCACTATATGACAACAGCAAATGAGATTATTGAAGATGCAGGAAAGTTTGATGTCTTTATCTCTTGTGTCGGAACAGGAGGAAGTATTACCGGTATTGGTAAAAGATTAAAAGAGAAGAGTCCTGAAATAGAAATAATAGCAGTAGAGCCAAAAGGTTCACCTGTTTTGTCTGGAGGAGTAGCTGGTCCGCATAAGATACAAGGCATTGGTGCAGGATTTATACCTGAAATTATAGAGACGAGTTATATTGATAAAATAATTCAGATAAATGATAATGATGCTTTTAAAATGATGCGAGATTTGGCAAGGAAAGAAGGACTTCTTGTTGGTATTTCTTCAGGAGCAGCTGTTTCAGCCGCTGTTAAACTTGCCTCAAACGATTCTTATAAAGGGAAAAGGATAATTGTACTATTACCTGATACTGGAGAGAGATACCTTTCTATGGATATTGCAAGTATTCATGACTTGGAAGATTACTGATTTATCTACTACAAAAAGTATTTTATAGATTTTAACGCCTTACAAATGCCTCTGAGAGGGGGTAAATTTGAAAGAATGTACTTTTTAAAGGAGACTCATCTATAATAATATTTTATGAGATACGGTTTGCTGATACTCATAAATGTAGGAAAACGAATAATTTGTGCTGATTTACGATACAGAAAATTAAACACATATTATAAATATGAAAATCAATGATTCAAAATTATATGGAAGAGTTATATTTGGATACATTATTGTTTTTTTTATTATAGCATGTATATCTTTAATTTTTATATATCAGAAGATTAAGCTAGAGGACATAAATAATAAGCAATATCAAATAAATTTAGTTCATAACAAAATATTTGTTTTACCTTTATATGTCAATAAATTATCATCTTTAAGCGAGTCTGTATTTACATGGAATTATAGAGACTATTTAGAATATCAAAGGAATCGTTTGTTTACAGATAGTATTTTACAAGATATAAAAATACATTGTAATGGTTTTATCCAGATTGAGCAAGTTGATTCTTTATGTAATATGTTAGAGCAAAAAGAATATTCTCTTTTGCATATCATGAGAACTATTAAGTCCAAAGAGAAGTCAGACAGTTTATTTTTTGAATCCCAAATTCCTAAAAAGAGTTTAAAAACACGAACAGTAACGAGAAAGAAGAAAGGTTTAGCTGGATTTTTTGGAAAAACCGAAACAGTTCAAGAACCATATTATGTGATAGAATATTCAGAATTAAAGAAAAAAACAAATATAGATCATAAAAATTATCTGATTCAGATAGAGATGGAATCAGATAGTTTAATCATGAAAAATAAATTGATAAATAATCAATTAAGCGAGCTTTTATGTGTTTTAGATGATGATATTCAAAAGAATTTTATTGAATATAATAAAGAAATTATAAATGCTCAAAAAACGGCTTTTCGCTTATTCTCTATAATTATAATCATAGCTATTATTTTATTATTGCTCTCCTTTTTTATTATACGTTCGGATTTTAATAAAGAAGAAACGATTAAACGAAAATTAAAACAGGCTATTAAAGAGAATGTAGATTTACTTGAAATGCGCAAGTAAATTATTTTAACTATTTCTCATGATGTACGAGGCCCACTTGGTAATATACATAACTGTGCCGATTTGGTTTCGGAAACGCGAGAAAAGAAAAAGCGCGAAATCTATTTAGATGACATCCGTCATTCTTGCCAACACGTCCTACATTTAGTTAACGACCTGATGGATGCTTACCGGATTAATGACGTCGGTAGCTTACGTAATGATGCACCTTTTCATCTAAATCGTTTTTTGCTGCGCATTTCAGATGAATTCTCCCGTAAATCGGTTTCAAAAGGTCTGATTCTATATTCGGAACATAATGGTTCAAATGTAACTGTAAAAGGAGACGCGGACAAACTTGAACAAGTACTAGACAATCTGCTTACAAACGCCATCAAGTTTACATCCAAAGGAAATGTCTGTTTCCATACTGAATATTTAGAAGGGAAACTGTTGATTGAAATAAGGGATACAGGTATTGGAATGGATGAAGAGACGCTTAAAAAAATATTTTCTCCCTTTGAACGTGCTGCGCAGAATGTTAATTCAGAAGGTTTTGGTTTAGGTCTTTTTCTGACTAAGGGACTAGTTAAAGTCCTTGATGGAACAATAAATGTAGAAAGTAAGCTTGGTAAGGGGAGTGTGTTCAAACTTGAATTTCTTTTACCAGAAACGGATGAGCTTGTGGACGAATGTAATTCTTATAGTGAGTCTATAACCATTTTGCCGAAAAATGTACTTGTTGTGGATGATGATCCTATATTGCTAAAAATAGTGGAAGACATGCTTGGGCGTAATGGTATAACTTGTACGACCTGTATGAATGTACGGGATGTAGTAACAGCTATTAGACAATCAGATTATGATATGATACTTACTGATGTACAAATGCCGGATATCGATGGGTTCGCTCTATTAAAACTACTTAGAAATTCAGACATAGGAAATTCAAGAACCATTCCTGTTGCAGTCATGACTGCCCGTGGTGACGGAAATTCCGGAATCTATGAAAAAGAAGGATTTGCGGGTTGCATTCATAAGCCGTTCAACATCCATGTATTACTTACTTTTTTATCAACCATTATGTCTCAAATAAAAGTTTCTCAAACTGGAGATTTTGACTTTTCCTGCTTGTTGGATAGTACAGATGATCATGAACATATGATGTCTCTTGTTATCATGGAATCAAGAAAAGAAATTGAGGAACTTAAAACAGCCATAAAGACAACCAATCGTGAATCCATGAGAAAAACAATACATCGAATGATGCCTGTATGGGAAATGCTTGAAAAGGAACAGTTGTTGCGTGATTTTCAAGAAAAGTTACACGATATGGATATTAGTGATGATGTTATTTGTGAAAATGCTATCCAGATTATAGAGTGGATTGAAAAATTAATTAATGAAACAGAAAATGAACTGAAAAGATATGAAAATTCTGATAGTTGAAGACAATATGATACTTTGCGGAATGATTGAAAAATGGCTGCAGAAGGCCGGTTACGAAGTATTGACAGCTATAGATGAACCCGGTGCACGTAGTATTCTGAAGAAAAACGAAATCAATCTTGTATTGGGAGACGTACGTCTGCCGGAAGGTGATGGTATTAGTCTTCTGGAATGGATGATACGTTCTAAGATGGAAGTTCCATTTATTGTCATGACAGATTATGCCTGTATCACGGATGCAGTCCGTGCTATCAAACTCGGTGCTAAGGATTATTTGCAAAAGCCTGTTCATCAAGAGCTACTGATAGAATTAGTACATAGTATGCTTAAGCAGCCAGTTATTGTACGTAAAGAGCGTTCTTTTGTTGAACGTACCAGTGAAGCTGCCAGAAAAGCCGCTTCACTGGCTCGTCGTGTGGCATCTTCTGAACTTTCAGTTCTGATACTCGGTCCGAGCGGAAGCGGTAAGGAAGTGATAGCCCAGATGATCCACCGTTATAGTGACAGACGTGATAAACCTTTCGTTGCTGTCAATTGTGGAAGCATACCTAACGATTTACAGGCTTCTGAATTTTTTGGTGCGGTCAAGGGCGCCTTTACCGGAGCAGTTGCTGATAGGAAGGGATATTTTGAAACGGCCAATGGAGGAACCTTATTTCTGGATGAAGTCGGTAATATGCCGTATTCCATGCAGATTCTTCTCCTTCGGGTTCTTCAGGAAAAGGAGTTTAATCCTGTTGGAAGTGATAAAGTCAAGCATATTGACGTGCGTATCGTATCTGCCACCAATGAGGATATGGAAAAGGCTGTGCAGGAAGGTCGTTTTCGTGAGGATTTGTATTATCGCCTTGCAGAACTCGAAATTGTTCAACCGCCATTAAAAGATTGCAAAGATGATATTCTTCCGCTTGCCGAATTTTTCAGGAAAGAACATTCCAGCAGAATACGTGTCAAGAATGAGGGATTTACCGAAGAAGCGAAATCATGTATGTTGGGGTATGACTGGCCGGGTAATGTACGGGAATTGAACGCAAAAATCAAACGTGCAGTAATTGTTGCAGATAATGCATTATTGAATGTCTGTGATTTGGGATTGGAAAATGTAGATTGTAATGACAATCCGGATATTCGTATCATTCAGGAAAAGGAAAGGATACGAAATCTGCTTGGTAAAAATCATGGTAATGTCAGCAAGACAGCAGCGGAACTCGGTTGTAGTCGTACAGCCCTGTACAAGAAAATGAAGAAACTTAATCTGAAGTAATCTTTATTCTTTAAGGCGGTATACCAATCTGCATATATTGTTTCGGAATGTTTTGGACTCACGCAAAGTCCATTGTCCGAATTGAATCTTTCCGGTTATGTTTTTCCCATTTTTGTATGATATTGGAAGCAGGTAAATGACCAGTTCATCTGCGAGTCGGAAGAGAAATACTCCACCAGCATATTCGGCACTTTTTTCGTCCTGTACTTTCATAAAAAAGGTACAGTTATTGTCTCGTCTCTCTTTTGCATCCATCAAATCAAGCATACCATAATGCGGAAACATGTTGAATGTAGCCCGCTCTTCCCAATAAGGGAATCCGTTCCGGTCTGTCCTGAGCCATTCCATCAGTTCCTCATTTTTGTCCGGCAGGAAACCGTCCAATGTGACGGGCATAATAATCTGAACTTTTGCCATACCTCTGCTATTAAAAATAAAAGCATGAAACCCATGCTGTTTTTAAACTGAGGCTCTGGCAAGCCCAAAACGAAAAACATGCATGGGCTCACGCTATAGGGTATAGCATAAGCCTCACGCAATAGTCTTCGTTTTTGAAATTTTGCCAGATTTCAGTTTAAGACACTTGCGACTTATGTATATAATCGACGGAAAACATCCCGTTATCCGCCGTTATGTTCTATTTCAAGTTCAAAGATAAGGAATGTTCCCTGAAAATCAAATTGATTCAGGATTTATTTGTCATTCTGTATCTATTCAGCTTTTCTTTTCTCCTCTTCTACACTTTCTATTCCCAGCCGTTCACATAGTTCCGGGTCGTTCTTTATACGTTCCATTTCATCGTTGATGATAGCCTGGGCATCCGCCTTTATCTGGTCATAATTACGCTGTATCTGCTGGAGCATGATGTCATTCCCTTCACTGTCCTTGAACGTGTTGATAACCGGGATTTTTTTTATAAGCCTTTTCTTCCGCACTTACTTTGGCATGGTCCACGATAATTTCCGCATGGAAAATCTTTTGGTCGATTTTCTCACCGAAATTGTCCGACACGGAACCGACAAACGTCCCCTGTGAGAGGTTGGAAATCTTGGAAGCAGGAATCAGGGAGTCCAGCTGGGTGTTGATCGATGTGGAGACATCCTGACGGTTGATGGATATGGACTGACGTTTCTGCAAAATCTTTCCGAAACGTTCGGAAAGTGTCTTGGCCGTTTCACCTACCACCTGACCGCTGAATATGTTGCCGACTGTATTTTGAATTACCTTGCTTTCCTTTTCACCGTAGTCACGGTTAAGCTGGCTGAAGTCCTGAAATCCCAGACAGACTGCCACTTTGTTGGAACGTGCCGTTGCAATCAGGTTGTCCAGTCCTCGGAAATAGATGGTTGGAAGCTCATCTATGATTACCGTGCTTTTAAGCTGCCCTTTCTTGTTTATCAGCTTGACGATTCTGGAATTATACAGTCCGAGCGCAGCGGAATAGATGTTCTGTCGGTCCGGATTATTGCCTACACAAAGGATTTTAGGCTCCTTCGGATTATTAATGTCCAGAGAAAAATCATTACCTGTCATGACCCAGTACAACTGTGGAGAAATCATTCTGGTAAGCGGAATTTTCGCTGAAGCTATCTGGCCCTGGAGCTGATCCTGTGCCCCGCCTTTCCATGCATCCATGAAAGGAGAAAGGTAGTTCTCCAGTTCCGGATAGGAAGTCAATATGGTAAACAAATCTGAGTAAGGCTTGTTCAGCAGTTCCACGGCATGAGGGAACGTGCAGTAGATACCGCCTTTGAATATTTTGAGATACCATATAATGGCTGCCAGCAGGATAATCGGAGACTCTACAAAGAAATCACCCTGCTTTTCAATCCAGGTGCGGTTTAAGTTGAGCATAATGGTATAGCTTGCTTCGTATGCGTCAGAGATGTCCGTCATGAACTCCGGATTGATGGGATTGCAGCGGTGTGAACGGTGCGGATCATCAAAATTGATGACGTAAAAATGCGGCTTTACCTTGTATTTGTCCATATTGTGCAACAAGGTGTTGTAGGCAATGGTAGAAAGATCATCGAATTTATAATCATATATATAGGTACTAAAACCTTTGGAAATCATCTGTTTGATGTAGTTGTTTACCACTGCATAGGATTTACCTGAACCCGGTGTTCCCAATACGATGGTCGCACGGAAAGGATTGACCACGTTGATCCATCCGTCGTTGAGTTTGCCGCCATACTGGAATCTGGTGGGCAGATTGACAGAATATTCATTCTCCATCAGCCTTGTCTCCTGCATGAAGGATTCGTTTTCCATATTGAACACATCCTCCATCAGGTTATGTCTGTAAAGCCTGCTGATCCACAGTCCTGCCATGAGCAGGCATAGATAACCGGCTGCAAGTGTTACCACATACAGGGCAGTAATCGCTTCGTGTGGAAAAGGCAGGTCAAGCAGCCACCAGTTCATGAAAAATAGAACCGCCCCGGCAGTAAGTACCGCCCATATACGCTGCCAGGTTATTTTCTCACCCTTGACTCCGATAGTACCCATACAGGATATGGCCAGCAGAAGAACTGCCATCAGTTTTGTCCAAAGGATACAGCCGAATATACCGGTTGTCCTGTCAAAGTTCATCAGTATCCGGTCTATGACATCCAGATTCAGATGCCAGGCACTCATACTGGGATAGCAGTACACATAAACGTGGACTACCAGAATAAAAATACTGACTGCCCTGCCGAATTCCATAATCTTGGCAAGGGCTCTCAAATCGTCTTCCTGTTGCATAATGATGTAGATGATTGTGGGGGGGAATCCGTTGTTCCCCCTGTTGTTGAGTCATTTTGATTGATCAGATACCGCGTGATTTGCGTTTATGAGGTTTCTTTTTCCGTTTCATACGGCGACGGAACGCTTCTTCCTCGTAATCGACTGCCGGATTTGCCTCAAAGGAGAATATGCCTGCCGCCTGTTCAAGCGCACTGCCTTCTTCCATACGGTGGCCGTACCGTTTCCAAAGTTCCTCCGGACCGGACTGTTGTCTCTCCTGCCAGGGTATTCCTTCCCACCAGCAGACAAGATCGTTGAATACGTTGGCAGAAAACTCCTTTCCCATACGTGAACCGTTGAACGCCTCGCGTCGTTCATGGTCTATGAATGTGACGCCATAGATACGTTCGGTATTGTTCCTTCGGAATACCACATCAATGTGCTCCTGTTTCAGCAGTTCCCTGAATTCCTGTTCCGATTTTGCGTTACGCATGGCCCATACGACCTTGCCGGATATGGCAGGAGCCCATCTGCCTTCCTTGAAGTCCTGTGTATGCCGTAACATAAGTTCGGACAGTCCCGTATTTCCGAAACGCTTGCCGAACCTTGCACTTTTTATTGGAGAGCAGACCACTTTCCCTCTGTCGTCTGTAGCCGAATAGATGATACCCGTATAGGGTGTTCCCATGTAATCGCCCCGTACCTGTCGGGCTTCAATGTTCAGTGTGGAAAGCAGTGCGGAATACTCTCCGAAAGTCTGGAAACGGTAGCTTTCCAGTACAGCCTTCAGCGTGTTTCCAATCTGATGGCGTATATCCCCCTGTGAGACATCCACTTTTTTCAGTTCCGCTTTCGGATTCCGTCTTTCCGTATCCGCACTGTTACGCAGTCCGAATTCCTGTTCCAGTTCCCGGCAGGCTGTCATTGAACGGCGGTGTTCATAGGAGTCATTGATTTTCCTTCCTTCATCGTCAATGCATACACTCACGATATGTACGTGCGTGTTGCAGGTATCGCCATGTCTGTACACGATGAACGGCTGGTCACCATATCCCATTTTCTGCATGTATTTTTCTGCCAGTTCCGCCAGCTTGTCATTGTCCAGCCTGTCTTCAGGTGCCGGACTGAGGGCGATATGCAGGACCGGCTTGTCCGTCCTCCTGTTTGCCGTCAGATGGTTTTCAAATGAAAGGAGAGCCAGACGTATGTCCTCGCTCGGCAGTCCCGGGCGGTCGGAAATCATCCGGTGTCCGGACAGGATTTCCGCTGTCCCCTGAAATACCTTTTCATGATTATAGACCAGCGCTCCGTAAAGGCTTGTCCCGTGACTTATCTTTGCAACCATTTCTGTTCATATTCTTTGGTTAATGCCATAATCTGCTTGTTGAGCAATATTAGTTCCAGGGTAGCCTTTTCAAGTTTGTAAAGTAGGGACATCGCCCTTTTGTCCCCGAATTTTTCTGTACGGCCCTTACGACCTGATTGTAATTGTTGCCTATTGCCTGAAACTGCCTGTAAAATTCCCCGAGCCGGATATAATAGTCCATGGAAACCTTGTCCACCTTGATTACCTTCAGTTGTTCTGAAAAGATTGATTTCTTGATAAAGATTGTCCTATCCCTTGCTCCGGATTCCAGAAACAGTTTCTCAAATCTGCTTTTCTCCTGTGCGTTCAGACGGAAATTGTACTTGTAGTCCGCCGGATCAGTCTTCGGTTTTCTGCCTGTCCTTCTTGCCTGTTTTTTCTCCATGCTTTTCTGCTTTTGGGTTGTTTTGCTTTCTCCGTCAGATTTTCCGACTTTGGAGGAAAATCCCCCGACCGTTAGGGAGGGCAAGTTGGTTTTTGTATGGCAGAATAATTTCTGTCGTACAAAAACACAACTTGCTCTGTTCGTTTGAACAGAGAATCCACCTCCGGCGGATTGCTGCGCGACGTGAGCGGCGTGCTGCTGTCCGTCGGAAGATGTTCCAAGCCATCCATTGGTTCTGACTTTGCAAAATTATGGCCGGGTAAACAGTTGTGAAATAGTGGATTGTATGACATATAACGACATCTGATGACATCTGATGTCATGGTGCCGGTTACATATTACCTGTATGCCTGAAAGACCTTATTTTTGACGCGGTTTAAGCGTGCAATATTGCAATAACATAATAGTGCAATAACATCAAGGACATAATAACATAAGGACACAATAACATAACAACATAATAGTGTAATAACATAAGGACACAATAACATAACAACATAATATTGCAATAATATAAGGATACAATAACATGGCAACATAATAGTGCAATAACATAAGGACATAATAACATGGCAACATAATAGTGCAATAACATAAGGACACAATAACATGGTAACATAATAGTGCAATAACATAAGGACATAATAATATGGCAACATAATAGTGCAATAACATTACAATGTATATATGTACAGGATTATTGCAGCATGTCCTTAAACGGTTATGCCGGTATCACAATAGCGTAATGCCATTGTTGGATTAGTGAAAGAAAAAAGTGAATATTAACCCCAAAAACAAGAGGTATGAACAAACGTCCGATTCTTGTCGCCTTCAGCAATCAGAAAGGCGGTGTGGGCAAGTCCACGGTAAACAGCGGTTCTTGCCAGTTATTTTAATTATGTAAGAGGTCTGAAAGTTGCTGTCGTTGACTGTGACTATCCCCAGTTCAGTCTGGAAAAACTGAGGGGAAGGGATTTGAAGAACCTTGAGAAAAGCGAGTATCACCAACGTCTTTTCTGCCGTCAGTTTGAGGACGGTTCCCGCAAGGCCTATCCGATTGTCACTTCCTCTCCTGAGTCAGCCGCAGAGATTCCCGGCAAACTGGAAGGCGACTATGACCTGATATTTTTCGATCTTCCAGGAACGGTAAATTCCCGTGGCGTATTCGAGTCCGTCATGAACATGGATTTTATCTTTACTCCCATCGTGAAGGACCGTATGGTCATGCAGAGCAGCCTTTCCTTTGTCTCGACCGTTCAGGACTTTATCGGACAGCACCCGGAAGCTCCCTGAAGGACATACGTTTATTCTGGAACCGTATGGACAGTCGTACTTCCAAGGAACTGTATGTAATGTATAATGCAATAGTTGCTCCGTATGGGGTTGAAGGTCTTTGAAACCGTACTTCCGGATCTTGAACGCTTCAACAAGGAAATGACACCTTCTTCCAGACAGCATTTCCGCTGCACCCTTCTTCCTCCTTCCGAATCACTACTGAAAGACAGCCGTCTTGAGGCTTTTGCCCAGGAGATGGAACGTATCATATTTCCGGGATAAGAACTATGGCAAAGAAAAGAGAGATATTCAAGGTGGATGAGGATGCCTTGAAGGACATGATGGCCAGTGAATCCATTTCCTGTGGTAAATCTGGAGCAGATGTCGGCGAGAATGTTCTTCCTGTCACAGAAAAGGAAAAAAATGTGTCGGAAGTAAAAAACACAGGGACAGGAAAAGTCCCGCAAGACGATACGCGCCGATCCTGGACTGGAAGAGAAGGTGGAAGTGTACAAGAATCTGTTTCTGGACAGAAAGAAGTCCGTACACCGAAAGCAGACCTATATCAGCTATGACATGTATTGCAGGCTGGCGCGTATCCTTCCCCTTCTGAGTGATGACATGAGTGTGCCCGCTTTTTTGGACAATGTGCTGGCACACCATCTTGAGACTTACAGTGAAGAGCTTGGCGAGCTGTTTCGCCGCAAAACCCCAAAAACATTCTGAAAATGATGTGGATTTTATTGACTGTTGCCGTATTGGTATGCGGCATTCTGCTGTTTTGTGTTTATGTGCTGTCCAAAAGGATTTGCTCACTGAAAGAACAGGTCAGGGAGTTGAAAGAGAAAACAGGAATAGCGAATCGCTTTCCCGAATACTGCCGTGTCTATCTGAACGATGTTCCCGTCGGGAACGGTCGGCAGATACGTATCCGTGGCTATCTGTATGACAAGGCAAGCCGCCTTATCCCGTTTATGGCTCCCGGCATGAGTGTATCCGCCTATGTGAGCAATATCGTGGAGGAACATTTGAAACGCCACGGAGAATTGCTGAAGGATGAACTTGAACGTTTTCTTTATAAGGATTCTTTTATGGAAGAACTGATATACCTGTGTGTACGTATTGCCTGTATAGGCTATTTGCTGTACCGTGTTTATGGCTGGAAAAAACGTATCGGAGCCATCTGTACCCTGCTTTATGCCAGACCTTGCGTAAAGAAAGAAAGGAAAGAAACCGGCGGAACGGAATCTGCGGCTCCAGATGCAGAAGTGATGGGAAATACCCGTTATGTCTATCTTGACGAGAATGCCGGAAAGACTGCCGCTCCTTTCATGAGCCAGCCTCTTGAAAGGAATTTTATCGGTGAAGAGGAGGACGTGCAGCAGGAAGATGTGGAGTGCAATCTTCAGTTGGAAAAGATGAAACTCCTGCAGGAAGTCCAGGAAGACCTTGATGCGGAGTCTCCCGAAGTGGAATCCGTATCACCGGTCCTTTCCAGCAGGGATATGGAAGTACTCGGCGAATATCTGGCACATCAGAAGGATGCTGATGAGGAAAAAGCCGTACAGGCAGCCCGTGTCCTTTTTTTTCCACCATCCGGCAGACCAGCCTGATTGACGTGTTCCTTTCCAATATGGAGAATTCCGCGATTGTTGAGGAACTGATAGAAAAGTATCTTGACGAGGACGGCAATCCCAAACCGCTTAAAGTCAAGGATGGGAATGAACCGTCTGACGAGTGGCGGAAATATATCTGACACCGATATATTCAGGCATCCCGGAAATCTTTTCGGGGTGCTTTTTTTTATGTCTGTAAGGCTTCCTGAATGACATATGGTGACATCTGGTGACACCTGATGACAGTGTTGTATCACAGCGGCTTAAGCCTTATATATTTGCAGTCGAATTCAAAATTTATGTCAAACCCCAAAATGATTCGACAATGAGAAAAAGAATCCTTTTATCAGTATTGTATGTGCTGGCAACGGCAGGTGCTTTCGCACAGGGACAGGGTCTTGCCGGCATCAATGAGGCTACCAGCCTTATGACCTCGTATTTTGATCCGGCCACCAAATTATGTTATGCCATCGGAGCCGTACTTGGTCTTGTGGGTGGTATCAAGACGTATGGCAAGTTCAGCAGTGGTGACCCGGATACGTCCAAGACTGCGGCGAGCTGGTTCTTCGCCTGCATCTTCCTGATTGTGGCCGCCACCATTCTCCGTTCCTTCTTCCTGTAAGCCATGGATTACCGTATCAACAAGGGAGCAGGCCGTCCGATTGAGTTCAAGGGCTTGAAATCACAGTACCTGTTCTTTTTTGCCGGAGGCCTTGTATCGGTCTTTCTTGCGGTGGTTGTCCTGTATATGGCCGGTGTCAGCCAGCTGGTATGCCTGTCTTTCGGGGCGGTATCCGGTACCCTGGCCGTATGGCTGACCTTCCGCATGAATGCCCGCTACGGTGAGCACGGGCTGATGAAGATGCTGGCCGAGAAACGCCATCCGCGCTATCTGTCAGCCCGTCGCAGAATATTCAGAGCATTAACCAAAAAAAAGAAGAGAAAGAAATGAGAAGTGTATTGAAGGCCTGTGATTCTGGAAGACAGATTCCCGATTCTGGCCGTGGAAAACAACTGCATCGTAAGCAAGGATGCGGACATTACGGTAGCCTTCGAGGTCGAGCTGCCTGAACTGTACACGGTGACGGCGGCGGAATATGAAGCCATTCACGGTACCTGGGTGAAGGCTATGAAGGTGCTTCCCAATTATTCTGTCTTGTACAAGCAGGACTGGTTCGTCAAGGAAAACTACCGGAGCGAAGGAGACGGGACGGAAAGTTTCTTGTCCCGCAGCTATGAGCGTCATTTCAACGAACGCCCGTATCTCAGGCACCGCTGCTTCCTGTACCTGACAAAGACCACACGCGAACGCGCCCGCCGCCGCAGTGATTTCAGTACCCTGTGCCGCAGCCATATCCTTCCCAAGGAAATCACGGACTGGGATTCGGTCGTGAAATTCCTGGAGGCGGTGGAGCAGTTCGAGCGTATCATGAACGATTCGGGGCATGTCAGGATGAAGCGTCTCAGGACGGAAGAGGTGGTCGGAACGGAAGAATGTCCCGGTCTGATTGAAAGATACCTGACTCTCGGTATGGAAGACACGCACCCCGTATTACAGGACATCTGCCTTGATCCGGAACGTATGCGCATCGGTGACAAACGTCTTTGCCTGCATGTGCTTTCCGATACGGAAGACCTTCCCGGCAGTGTGGGCACGGACATACGTTATGAGCGCTTGTCCACGGACCGTAGCGACTGCCGTCTTTCGTTTGCGGCTCCGGTAGGACTCCTGCTTTCATGCAACCATGTCTATTCGCAGTACGTGTTCATCGATGACGCGCAGGAAATCCTGCAACGTATGGAAAAGACTTCACGCAACATGCTGTCCCTGTCGAAATACAGCCGCAGCAATGCCGTGAACTATGAATGGGCAGAAATGTATCTTGACGAGGCGCATACGAAAGGGCTTGTTCCGGTACGGTGCCACTGTAACGTACTGGCCTGGGCGGAAGACGAGGAAGAGCTCAGGCGTATCAAGAACGATACCGGCAGCCAGCTTGCCATGATGGGATGCGTACCCCATTACAACACGATAGATACCCCGGTGCTGTACTGGTCAGGTATTCCCGGCAATGCGGGCGATTTTCCGGCTGAGGAAAGTTTCTATACCTTTCTTGAACAGGCTGTCTGCCTGTTTGCTTCGGAAACGAATTACCGCAGTTCGCCCAGTCCGTTCGGTATCCGTATGACGGACAGGCAGAGCGGCGTACCGCTTCATCTGGACATCAGTGACCTGCCCATGCGCAAGGGAATCATCACCAACCGCAACAAGTTCATACTCGGTCCCTCCGGCAGCGGTAAATCCTTCTTTACGAACCACCTTGTCCGCCAGTATTATGAACAGGGTACCCATATCCTGCTGGTGGATACCGGAAACAGCTATCAGGGACTTTGCAGCCTGATTCATGACCGGACACATGGCGAGGACGGTATCTATATCACCTATGAGGAGGACAATCCCATCGCCTTCAATCCGTTCTATACGGATTCCGGGGAATTTGACGTGGAAAAGCGTGAAAGCATCAAGACACTGATACTCACACTCTGGAAACGTGAGGATGAAGCCCCAAGGCGTTCGGAAGAAGTGGCCCTTTCTGGAGCGGTGAACGCATACATCCGCAGGATAACGGAAAACAGGGATATCAGACCCGATTTCAACGGATTCTATGAGTTTGTGCGTGATGACTACCGCCGGATGATTGAGGAGAAGAAAGTCCGTGAGAAGGATTTTGACATCGACGGTTTCCTGAACGTGCTGGAACCGTTCTACCGTGGCGGTGATTATGATTTCCTGCTTAATTCGGACAAGGAACTGGATCTTACCAACAAGCGCTTTATCGTATTTGAACTGGACAATATCAGCGGAAACAAGGTGCTTTTGCCCGTGGTCACGCTGATAATCATGGAAACCTTCATCGCCAAGATGCGCCGTTTGAAAGGTATCCGCAAGATGATACTTATTGAGGAGCCCATGCTGGAAAGCACTGATGTCCGCCAATATGAGTGAGTACATAAAGTATCTCTTTAAGACCGTCAGAAAATATTTCGGGGAGGCTGTGGTGGTGACACAGGAGGTGGACGACATCATCAGCTCCCCGGTCGTGAAGGAAGCTATCATCAACAACTCTGACTGCAAGATCTTGCTTGACCAGCGGAAATACATGAACAAGTTCGACCATATCCAGCGGCTTCTCGGACTGACCGACAAGGAACGCGGACAGATCCTGTCCATTAACCAGGCCAACCATCCCGGACGTTTCTACCGTGAGGTCTGGATCGGTCTTGGCGGTACCCACTCGGCCGTGTATGCCACGGAAGTCAGCGATGAGGAATATGCCGTATATACCACGGAAGAGTCGGAAAAGCTGGAATTGCAGAAGCTGGCCAAGGAACTGGGCGGAAATCTGGAACTGGCCGTGAAACGCATTGCGGAAATGAGAAGGGAAAGGAAAAGGTCAAACGGTAAAGCATAACGGTTATGAATGACAGTTTTGAATCGGATGAAAGAAAGCGTAAGGAGACAATCGAATGTCTCTACTGGTCCCTGATGAACGGATGGGACATACCGAAGGATATACGTGAACATTACGGATTTTCAGAAGACTATGAGTTGTATCACCGGCTTGAAAGTATGGAACCGGAAGATTACAGGGAAAAGAAGGCTCAGAGGCGAGATACCCGATGCCATAGAGGTTGATGTAAGACTGACACATGCCGTGGAGAAGGTCTTTGAGCGGCTTTGTTCCCCTCCTCCCGTGCAGTATCTCGACAAGCTGTACGGGGGAACTGGAAAAGCTGGGAGGTTTCATAGCCAACCCGAAGAATATTGACAGTCCTTTCATCAATTCTGGTTTTCTCATGAAATACGGCATTGACCGGAATTCCCCGGATGAAATCAGACGGCAACAGGCAGAAAAAAGGCCTATAAGGGAACTTTATGCCAGGTTTTGAAAACCATGGTCGGCCTGAAATCCCCAAACAAAAGGACGATACCATTATCCGCAAGGAATGTCGTCAGTCGGCCTGCAAAGACAGGCTTTCGGGAAAGTCCGCATTCGGTCAGTCCTAAGCCGAAGGGACGAAAGATGGGACTTTGAAAGATTCAGTAAAACAAGAACAACATCATTAAAAAAAGACAAGACATGAAAAACAGACAGTTGTACAGACTGGCCGCCTGCCTGATCGGGGCGGCATCACTGCTGCTGCAGAGCTGTAGTGAAAGCAGGTTCAAGGACTGTGACCGCCTGTGCGGTTCATGGAGCAGTGTGGAAGGCAAGCCCGATGTCCTTATATATAAGGAAGGGGACGCCTACAAGGTGACGGTCTTCGCCCGCAGCGGCAAAGGCGCGTAAACTGAGGCCGAAACCTATCTGCTTGTGGAGGAAAACGGGAACCTGTTCATCAATACCGGCTACCACATGGAGACATCGCCTACAATGAGGCGGCTGACGTATTGACCTTTCTCCGAACGGTGACTATGTAAGGAAGGAGGTACGTCCATGAGAAAAAAGACTGCTGCTGCTTTGTGCAGGAACCTTTTTTCTTGCCGGACAGATACGGGCACAGTGGGTGGTGACCGATCCGGGAAATCTTGCCCAGAGTATCATCAACATGTCGGACAATATCGTGCACACTTCATCCACCGCAGCAAGTACCGCCAAGAATTTTGCTGAGACCGTGAAAATCTACGAGCAGTACAAGAAATACTATGATGCCCTGAGGTCCGTCAACAATCTGGTGAAGGATGCCCGTAAGGTCAGTGAGATCATCCTGATGGTCGGTGACGTGTCGGAAATCTATGTGACAATTTCCAGAAGATGCTGGGTGACGAGAACTTCTCTCCCCGAAGAGCTGGATGCCATCGCTTTCGGATATACCAGGCTTCTTGAAAGAGCAACGGGGTGTTGCAGGACCTCAAGCAGGTAATCAACGTCAGCACCCTTTCCATGACTGACAAGGAGCGTATGGACGTGGTGGATGACTGCTATGCCAGCATGCGCCGTTACCGCAATCTCGTGAATTACTATACGAACAGGTATATAGCCGTGAGTTTCCTGCGTGCCCGCAAGAAGAATGACCTTGACCGTGTCTTGAAACTCTATGGTAATGACACCTCCAAATACTGGTAGCCTATGGTATTGTTATCCGTGGATTTCTCGAATCTCCATACCATTCTGGAGAGCCTTTACAATGAAATGATGCCCCTTTGTGAGGATATGCTGGATGTTGCCAAGGACTTGCCGGACTCGGTGCACTGTTCTATGTGGCCGTCCGTGTCTGGCAGTCGCTTGCCCGTGCCGAACCGATAGACGTGTATCCGCTTTTGCGTCCTTTTGCGATAGGCATTTGCATCATGCTTTTTCCGACCCTGGTACTTGGAACGATGAATACGGTGCTGAGTCCGATTGTGCAGGGAACTCACAGGATGCTTGAGGGGCAGACGATGGATATGCACCAGTACCGTGAGCAAGAAGGACAGGCTGGAACGTGAGGCCATGCTCCGTAATCCGGAAACGGCCTATCTGGTCAGCGACGAGGAGTTTGACCGTCAGCTGGACGAGCTCGGATGGTCGACCGATGCCATGGCAATCCGCATGGGCATGTATATGGAAGTGGGCATGTACAATCTGGAAAAGTATATCCGTGACGCCTTTCGCAGTCTGTTGGAACTGCTTTTTGCCACCGCATCCCCTGCTGATAGATACGGTAAGGACCTTTTTCCTGGTGGTATTGTCCATCCTTGGTCCCATTGCCTTTGCCTTCAGTGTGGGACGGTTTCCAGTCCACGCTCAGCCAGTGGTTCACACGTTACATTTCCGTCTATCTGTGGCTTCCCGTGAGTGACCTTTTCAGCTGTATGCTGGCCAAAATTCAGGTGCTTATGCTGCAGAACGACATCCTGGAGCTCCAGAACAATCCGAACTATTCGCTGGACAACCCAATTCGGTATATGTGATCTTCATTGCTGATAGGTATCATCGGATATTTTATCGTGCCGACCGTGGCCGGATGGATTGTGCAGGCAGGTGGTGCCGGAAACTACAACCGGAACATCAACCGTACCGCGACCAAGGCCGGAGGATTTGCAGCCGGTGCCGCAGGTTCCGACTGGGAAATATCGGAGGGCGTCTGCGTGGAAAAATAAACAGAACAGGAACATAAAAACATGAAAACAGATGGAATTCAAATCACTGACCAATATTGAAAGCAGTTTCAGACGGATACGTCTGATGCTTGCGGTCTTTGTCGGATGCTGCACGCTTGTAACCGTCTTTGCCCTGTGGAACTCATACCGCTTTGCTGAGAAACAGCGTGAGAAAATTTATGTACTCGATGGCGGCAAGTCACTGATGCTTGCCCTTTCGCAGGATCTTTCACAGAACCGTCCGGCTGAAGCCAGGGAGCATGTCAGAAGGTTCCATGAGCTTTTTTCGGGCTGTCGCCACAGAAGGATGCCATTGAAAGCACAATATCAACCGTGCCTTGCAGCTGGCGGACAAAAGCGCCTATCATTACTATGTGGATTTTGCCGAGAAAGGATATTATAACCGTCTCATTTCCGGCAACATCAATCAGGTGGTACGGGTGGACAGCGTGGTCTGCGACTTTTCCGGCTACCCCTACAGGGCCAGGACGTATGCCCGCCAGATGATTGTCCGTGAGAGTAACGTGACGGAACGTTCGCTGGTGACTGACTGCCAGCTTCAGAATACGTCCCGTTCCGATGACAACCCCAACGGCTTTATCATCGAACATCTGACCATACTGGAAAACAAGGACATAAGGAGTGTAGAGCGATGAAAAGGAACCTGACGAGACAGGCGGACCTGCAACTTAGAGGTTCTGCCACAGACTTACCGTGAAACAGCGCAAGGCCGTTCTCTGGATACTGTTTGTCCCGTTTGCCGCCGTATGTGTCTATACGGCATTCCGGCCGTTTATGGGCAGTAAGAACCGGAGTCCTGGAATGGAATTTATGGAAAAGGATTCACTCCGTATGGAGTTCATTCAATCTATTGTAAGAAATGGAGAAAGAAAAAGTCAAGAAAGTAATGGAACGGCTGATGAAACCGTTCAGGCTCCGGTCCTCAAAGGACAGGAAGCCGCTGAGTGAGGAACAGAAACGCAAACGCGCCAGATTTGTGGTGTATCCGCTGATGTTCCTGCTGTGTCTGGGAAGTTTTTATCTGATATTCTCACCTTCCGGGCAAGAACGGGAGCGGCAGGATAAAGGACAGGGTTTCAATACGGAAATCCCTTCTCCCGAGGACAGCCGCCTGGAATGGAACAAGAAGGATGCCTATGAAAAGGCCCTGATGGAACAGGAAAGCAGGAAAAGGAAGACATTCTTTGAAGCTGCGGAGTCCATGTTTGCCAAAGAGGAACGGAAAGACAGTGTCCGTCTTCCCGATAACATTATACCGGAGAGGCAAACAAACACGGAAACGGAAACAGAAAAAGGCAATGCCGGACCGGTCAGTTCTTCGGCCGGAGCCTACCGTGAAATGAACCGTACGCTGGGAAGCATCTATGAACCGCGGACCGATCCGGAAAAGGAAAGGCTTCTGGAAAGGATTGAAGAACTGGAGCGTATGCAGCAACAGCAGCAGAAGCAGGAGCCACTGTCAGGTATGGAGGAAAAGATGGCCCTGATGGAAAAATCCTACGAACTGGCCGCCAAATACAATAACCGTCAGGCAGTGGAGACTCCTTCTCCCGTCAGAAAGGCGGAGGACAAAAAGGCCATACCGGTGAAACAGGTCCACAATGAGGTGGTATCCTCGCTTTCCAGACCTGTGAGCGACGAAGAGTTCATATCCGCCTTTTCGGGAGAACGCAATGCCGGTTTCAATACGGCTGTCGGCCGGAAGACAGTAACGGAAGGCAATACCATTGCCGCCTGTGTACATGGTACGCAGACCGTATCCGACGGACAGGCCTTGCGCCTGCGGCTTACCGAGCCTATGTTCTCCGTTGCCGGACGTTTCATACCGAAAGGGACTGTACTGGTAGGTGGCACACGCATACAGGGTGAACGGCTGGAAATCATGGTCAATGCCGTGGAATACAAGGGAACTATCCTGCCGGTGGAACTGGAAGTCTATGATCTTGACGGACAGCAGGGAATCCTGGTGCCGGGTTCACTGGAATATGACGCTGCCAGAGAGATTGCCGCCAATATGGGAACCTCGATGAACAGCAGCATCAACATTTCCACCGATGCCGGGGCGCAGATTGCCTCCGATCTGGGAAAAGGTGTGATACAGGGCGTTTCCCAGTACATATCCAAACGGATGCGTACGGTAAAGATTACTTTGAAGGCCGGACACCGGGTACTGCTCCATTCACCGGAGAAATGAAATACAGGAAACTATGAAAGAAAAGACAACCATTAAACAAAAGCACATGAAGAAGATTCTGATGATGTTTGCCCTTTTGCTGGGCGTATCGGCTGCCTGGGCGCAGCAGAGAGTAGCGGTGATTATTATGAGGGGCTGACCCGCAAGATCGGTTTCAGCCAGATGATTCCGCCGCACGGACTGGAAATAACGTATGACAAGACTGTCCATGTCATTTTCCCTGCTCCGGTCAAGTATGTGGATCTCGGTTCTACAAACCTGATAGCCGGCAAGGCCGACGGTGCCGAGAATGTAATCCGAGTAAAGGCCACGACACGCAATTTCAGGGAGGAGACCAATATGTCTGTAATAACCGAAGACGGGAACTTCTATACATTCAACGTGAAGTATGCCGACGAGCCGCTGCTGCTGAATGTGGAGATGTGTGATTTCATCCATGACGGAGAATCGGTGAACCGTCCCAACAATGCCATGGAAATCTATCTGACCGAGCTGGATAACGAGTCCCCCCCGTCTGGTACGTCTTATCATGAAATCCGTGTATGAGAATGACAAGCGCCGTATCCGTCATATCGGCTGCAAGCGTTTTCGGTATCCAGTATCTGCTCAAAGGGGTCTGTACACCCATAATGACCTGCTTTATTTCCATACCCAGGTAAAGAACTCCTCGAATGTGCCCTTTGACGTGGATTTCATTACGTTCAAGGTGGTGGATAAAAAGGTGATGAAGCGTACGGCCATGCAGGAGCAGGTGATTTATCCGCTGCGTGCCTACAATTATGTGACACGTGTAAACGGCAGGGATTCGAATGTACGGTATTTGCCCTTCCCAAGTTTACAATACCGGACGATAAGAAACTGGTTGTGGAGATGTATGAGAAACAGGGCGGCCGTCACCAGAGTTTTGAGGTGGTCAACGAAGACCTGGTGCGTGCGGAAACCATCAATGAGCTGAAGGTACGATGAGAACGAAAGTATTGTATATGCTGGCATTGCTGCTTGTCCTTTCCGTGGGACAGGCAGACGCCCAGCGGATTCTGCCAAGGATGCAGGGTGTGGAAATGCGTGGAGGTATGGCTTCCGATAACGGATACTATATGGGAATGACTCTTTTTCAAGCTATGCCAAAGGCGGGAACAAATGGGTATATGGAGCAGAATACCTGCACATGAAACACGGTTACCGTCATGTGACCATCCCTTCGGCGCAGTTTACGGCAGAAGGCGGATATTACCTGAATTTCCTTTCCGATGCGGGAAAAGTGTTCTTCCTCAATCTGGGAGGATCGGCACTGGCCGGATATGAGACGGTAAACTGGTCCGATAAAAAGCTCTATGACGGGGCTACCTTGAAAAACGGCGATGCCTTTGTGTACGGCTGTGCCCTGACGCTGGAGATGGAACTGTACCTTGCCGACCGTGTGGCATTGACGGCTTCCTTGCGTGAGCGTTTCCTGTGGGGCGGAAGTCTCGGACATTGCCATACCCAATATGGAATCGGCATTCGTTTTATGATAAATTAGCGGGTTATGGAACTGGAACAGATTAGACGGATTTCTCTTGTCGGTTTTCTTGAAGATTTGGGGCATATGCCTGTATCCCGTAAAGGAAATGATGTCTGGTTCAGATCCCCTTTCAGAAATGAGAGAACCGCATCCTTCAAGGTGGATACGCAGCGGAATGTTTGGTTTGATTTTGGCCTCGGAAAGGGAGGTGACATCTTCCATCTTGCCGGGGGGAACTGACAGGAAGTACCGGTTTCATGGAGCAGCTGGAGGTCCTTTCAGTGAAATCCGGCATCCCTCCTCTCCGGCCTTTACAGGAACGTAAGAAGATACCCCCGCGTTTCCGGATTCGAGGACGTGAAAGTGACGGAACTGAGTCATGAGGCATTGAAAGGCTACCTGAAAAAGAGAGGCATTGATCCGGCCATAGCCGGGGGAGATTCTGCAAGGAAGTGGCATACGGAATACGGGCAAACGGTATTTTTTGCCATAGGCTTCATGGTGGAGCGGCGGTTATGAACTCCGTAACCCGATGTTCAAGGGATGCATCTCTCCCAAGGATATTTCCTGTGTGTCCTGTCCGGAAAGAAACAGGATACGTGCTGTGCGTTTGAAGGGTTTGTGGATTTCCTTTCGGCATTGGGATTGCGGACTGTGGCGGACGAAGACTGCCTGGTGCTGAACTTCTGTATCCAATCTGGAACGGTCGTATGCCGTTCTGAGGGTTACGGCAAAATCCGGTGCTTTCTTGACCGTGACCGCCGGATTCGCATTTTGACCATACATTTCGGGAACAAGCGTTAATGGACTGTTCGGTCTGCGCGATGGATTTAAGGACTTGAATGAATATCTGACAAAAACAAAAAAAAAATGAAGACAAAAAGAATATAGAAAAGGATTGAATAAGTGCTGTTATTTCAAGATTGCCATGTTCTGCATAGGTCTGGTCGGTCTTGTACTGACCTCGTGTGAACTGAGCTGGAAATCCAGCAAAAGTTATCGCTTACCGTGGAACAATGCCGGTTCCAGCGAACCGAACAGGAATGAGACGGCGGAAATACGATGTGAACTCAAAAGTGAGGGCGATTTTGACGGTACGGTCTATACGATCCGTTATTTCCAGTATGACGGGGAAAGGTTCCCTGAAACTGGACAACGGTCTTGAATTCAAGCCGAATGACCGTTATCTGCTGGAGAATAGGAAGTTCAGGCTGTGGCTATACTTCACCATGTGACGAGGCGCAGAACTTCATTGTCGTTGTAGAGGACAACTGGGAAAAACAGAAATGGAATTTTTGACTTCAACAATGCAGGTGATGAAGAGAGGGTCCGGATGCCGTGGAAGATTCAGTGTCGTTCAGGAAGGAGGTGTTATAATAACCGTAAAGGTCTCTAAGGTCAGTACTGCCGTTGGTGGTACTGGCCATGATTTGGTAACTTTCCTGCAGGGCACAGGAGAATGTGGAAGACTCACGTTGGGAGGCTTGGCTGTCAAGTGTATCAAGAAATATGAAGGATGGCATGGTCCGGAACATCATCCGTATGTTGCATACGGTCACCGTATCAGAAAGGGAAAAGTTTCCCGCCACGCTGACAGAAAGTGAGGGAGACAGTATTTTGAAAAATGATCTGAAGGAAATGTGTGCATTATTCCGACATCTGGGAAAGGATTCACTTTTTAGTTGCGTGTCTGGCATACCAGGTGGGACCATATAAGTTACTCGGCTATGGCAGAATGCCCAAAAAGCACGTTGATAAGGAAACTGGAAGCCGGGAATCGGGACATCTATGCGGACTTCATACGATATTGTCGCTATAAAGGAAAGAAGATTCCGTCAATAGAAAGGAGAAGGAAAGAAGAATACAGGTTACTGTTTATGCCATAGAAAAGACAGCCGTGAATTTACCATGATTCACGGCTGTCTCGTTATAATATCCTGTCTAAAAAAAAGTGAAAGGGGATAAATGAATCGGTTATACTGTTTTCAACGCATCCATATCCAGCTTCATGTTTTTGTAAGGGTTTGAATCGTCCGTATAAAAATAGATGTCTGTTGTCCGGTTACCATTTTTTTTATAATTTTCCGTTCAATGGTATCGCGTCCACATCCATCCTCGAACTTTTCAAGGGAAAGTCCTTCGATGGAACCGGTTTCCTGTTTTCCGAGACAGTTTGTATAGTGATTGAACAGTACAAATCCTTTCCGGGCATAATCAATGTGAATGCCGTATGGACGATTACGGTAAAAGTTTTCTCTGGCTTTTTCCTGATAATTTTCCATTATAATACCGGTTTGACAATTTCAATCTTCAATCCGAGTGCATCAATGATACGGCAGAACGTACTGATACCCGGATCTACAATGCCTTTTTTCAATTCTGGAGATATAGGATTTGTTAGTCCCGATTTTTTTCAGCCAGTTCGGACTGGGTCATCTTTTCCTTCTTTCTGGCATCACATATGATCTGTCCCATGCAGTAGGCGTATGCTTCCTTACGGAACTCCTCACGTTCAGGTGTTCCCGGCTTGCCGAATTCCGCATCCATGATAGCATCGATGCTGGTCAGGTTTTCATTTCTTGCTTTCATAATACTCCTCCTTTATCTTTAATGCCTTTTTCTATTTCAGAAGGCGGTGTCTTCTGTGTCTTTTTCTGAAATCCGTTGAACAGGATTACGATGTTCCCGTCATCAAATATGAAGAATACCCGGAAGATATTGCCTCCATATTCAGCACGGATCTCATAGAGCTCTTCACGCAGATACTTCACGAACTTGCTGCTTACCCTTTCCTGTACTTTCAGCATATCAAGAATGTAGTATATCTTACGGGCTTCCTCTTTTCTGAGAGATGAGATAAAGTCCATGAAATAATTCTTGTAGGCTGATATGGTCCTTTCCTGTTTCATGCTGCAAAATATATATAAAGTTTACATATCAGGCAACTTTGAAAAGATGAAAATAAATTATTCCTCATTTTCCAAGTTGGTAAAGTTAAAACATTCCGTAACGATGAAGTCTTCTCCTCCATATTCTGCCAACGCCATGAAATCGGACAGACTGTCGCAATAGAAGAAGATGGCATCGTCATGCTCTTCCGGAATCGTTTTCGAGTGCTATGGAAACTTCCGTTTCTTTCATATCATCTTTCCAGATGATACGGCATAAGGCCAGTTGCGGTTCGGTATTGTAAGTCTCTGTAAACTCTTTATATTTCTGAGATATTCCCTTCTTTACTTCAGATGTGTCGCTTATGACTGTTCCGGTTTTACAGTTGTCGCACCACCCATACTGAAAAAGACTCATCAGTATAGTGGTCAAAGTCCTTTGTATTGGGATTTATCATCGCTTCACAGGTTACGTTCGTACTTCCGCATTTGCAGCATATAACATTATCTTCTTTTATATGGAAGATGTTTGTTATGGCTTCCAGAATATTGTTAAGCCATACCGGATTGGCCAGAGCCGCCTCATGGCGGCTTGTTACCTTATAATTTTCTCCGGTTATCTTATCATGGACTTCAAGTGTGATTCCTTCTCCGACAGCAGTTACCTTGTGTACGGAACATTCGCACGGATCACCTATCTTGTCAAACCAGATTACGATAAACCGGATTGTCATTGTCTGTCAACATTACTTCGGAAACCGAGTTTGCCTGCATCAGTGCAAGTATCCTGCCGATGATTTCATCGCACAGGTTTTCAATTCTTTTTTTGGAAAATATTCATATTCAGATAAGATTTAGATGTTGGACTTCTTTTTTGTATTTCTCCAGTGAAGGCTTGTATCCCTGTTCATGGATAACGTCCTTCAGCGCTTTCAGGGTATAGGTCCGGGTTACGTCCAGCCCGTAGTCTTCCGCAAAGGCTTCTATTCCGGTCAGACAATATCCCATATTGCGGTGTACCGTTTCTGCGTTGATTTCTATAGAGTCATCAGTACCTTTGGGGAGTATAGCCTGCTCCTTCAACTGACGGATCTTGTATTGCAGGCCGGAGGCGAGCCTTTCCATGTTCCTGTCATGGTAGGTCAGTCCGTCCTTGCGGATACAGTATTCCACAGTCCGTCCCATGAAAGAGTTGCGGTATATTTCGCATCCGAGGATGGTACGGATATGTTCCACCTCATAATACCGCATGGCCTGTACATCCTTCAAATCCTTTTTGAATCTTCGGAATCCGGAATTGCGGGTCGTTGTCACATATTGTCTTTTCCAGCCATGTCCGGTGGAATGTGGTAATCTGTTTTCTGAACACTGTTTCGGCAGGCATATATCGGTTTTGATGGCGTGTCATGATAAGATAGTATTCACTTTCGTGCCATCCGCGTTTGCATTTCTGCAAGGCGATGTAAGTCAATCCTATCCGGCAGTATCGGCGGCTGTCATTACGGTCCCTGATATGCTCGAAATCCGTTTCACATCCATAGAATTCATCCGGAAGTCCTGTATATTTCCGGAACTCCATGGCCCGTTCCTTGAAATGACGGATATTATCCTGGTCTTTTTTTGACATAGCAGCCTGGACATTTCAGGTGTGATGAATTCCATCCGCAGATAATGGAAGTATTGCGGCTTCTCCTTCAGAACCTTCTCGGCAAGTTTTCTGGTCTGTAGTCTCTTCGGCAGTTGGGGAAGCCAGTACAGACTATGGCCGTGTTCAATGAAATATTCCACAAGTTTCCTGTTCCAGCGTTCCGACGGGATATCCGGATAGAACGAATCCCTCCTGGCCAGTGCCATACAGACCTCTTCCGTCATCAGGTTCGGCTCAAGATGGAAGTTATAACTGTTGATTTCTCTTTTGCTTCAAGTGCATGAATAAGTCTTTCCGGTGTCCGGAACCGTCCGGGAAGTCTGTAAAACAGGTTTGGTTCCAGCTCCATTGCTTTGTCAGCCATGGCATCATCCGCATGTTTAGAGAACCATTCGTAATGTCCGTATGAATCGAAAATGCCATGCAGGTTGCCTGTCTTGTGACAGATGGCCTTCCATACGGTGTCATAGTCAAGCCAGCATGTATCCACTTCCCTGATGCAGCGTATGGCCCATTCCCTGTAGTATGCAGCCTGTTTGAAACATTTGGGCATCATTTTGTCGATAGTTTGGGTTGCGATACGTCCGTCATGGATCAGTTCTTTCCAAAGTCTGAAACCTTTCGCCTTTTGGGGAACGAAAGAAAGCATGGCTTTCGTTGTGGTCAGGAACTGCTGTTCGTATCTGTCCGGGCTGTAGCGGAAACCGTTGTCCTGCTGTACGTTATGGTAAAGGGAGTATATTGCATCACGGACTGTTCCGTTGTTCCATGATGATAAAGGGATCAGATGCAGGTAGTGCATGAAATTCCTGTGTGCGAACAGCGATTCAAGTATGTTACTGTTCCTGTATTTTTCCGGTATGTCAGGAAAATTACTCTTTTCGGCCTTTATTGCCCTTAGACAAATTTGGCGGTTACGTTTTTCTTCAGGTATCTTCGAAAGCTGCCAGGAACGCCATCCGTAATCTTCTGTTTTGAAAATACTGTCAAGTATTTCAGAAGTAATATATTTCTCCGGCAGATAGTTGACCAGTTCCGGACGGTGTTCGGCTGCGGCCAGTTCAACCATTTCCATTGTGATGAATTTGTCCGGCATACATGATATAGCCTTTGTCATATTGATTTCTTTCATGATTCCAGTTTTTTAGGTTTGATGACTTTTATAAGTTGTGTTTTGCGGAATACATATACCGTTTTTCCTTTTTCATAGACTCTTTTGGGAAGGCTTTTCCAGGTATCCCATCCGTTGACAATTTCCGGAGTGAATTCAAGTTTTCCCGTTTCTCCGATTACGGCAAAGGAAAGTCCTTTGTCCAGAGGGGAAGGTGTATGGTCCTTGTCGGGAACAAAGACAGAAAATTCAGGATTGCTGATTTCATAGATTTTTCCTTCATAGCCCAGAAACCATCTGCCATTTTCATACAGGTAAGTCCAGTCACCGAGCAGGAAGAACTTTTCCTTGCCTGATATTTCCTTTGCTTCGTGAATGGGATTCCCATTATTCAAAGGCCAACAGCTTGTCTTGTTTTCATTTGATGAGAGGCTGCCTCCCAAATGGAGCAGGTTTCCCAAAGCAAGCAGTTTTCTCACCCTGTCTTCCGTACGGTAGAATGTCCTGAGTATTCTTCCGCAGTTTTCAAAATCCCCTTTTTCAAAAACGGTGATGTACCGTATTCCTTCCGGCAGGGACATTCCGATGTAAGTGTTTTCATCATTTGTCATAGTCGTATATTTTTATATGATTGTTTATGAATGCGATTCTTTGTCATTCCAAGTCTCTTGCGCGGACTGGATTATAGGGACAGGACTGTACCAGGTAATTGGTATTTCTGCCCTGAGTCTGACTGTGCTGTCTGAAACATTCGATGTCATCTTCCTCCAGTTTCAGTTTTCTTCTGTTCTTCTGCAGGAAGTCTGCTGCCTTTTCTATGGAAGAGAAGACCGCCTTTGGCTCGAATGAACTGTATTCGTGCCATGCGTTGCAGCTGAAAAGGATATACATTTCAGCCTTTATTCTGTTACTTGCTGCCATATCTTATCTGATTATTCGGGTTTGATAAACGACAAAGCCCGATTCCGCTGGTGACGGAACCGGGCCTGTTGTATTCGGTTTCAGGTTTTAATTCTGGTTATATGAAAGCAGGAAATCGGCCATTGCTCCATTTTGTGGAATCATGGCAGGAAAATCAGTCTTTCCAGGCTTGTAGATTTCTGTCGCTACATTGTAGACATCCCACGCTGTAATGCGTGGCTGTTCAAGTGAGAGTTTGAGCAGTTCTTCCGTAAACACGGAAATCTGTCCTTGGTTAAGTGGATAGGTATCCACCTGCGATGCCAGTCTTTTGTCTGCACTGTCATGGGATACACGCAGAGCCGTCAGCATACCGATGATCATGTATAATTCACCGGGTGTCAACACCTTTTCCTTGAGTCTTTGGATTCGGCTTCTGTCCGCATCCATGTTACGCTCAAAATTCTGCATCCAGTCATCCACCTTCCCGAACAGTTCCTCGGTAGTCACCTTGTCCTTGCCATAGTTGGCAACGCTTCGTTCGGGTGAAAGGATACACTGATTGTGGCAGATACGTACGCAGGGACCTATTGCCGCCTGGATACCGTCCTGATGGTAGGCTACCACGAGTGTGGTTGTCAGTTCGTCGGTATCCCCGTTCAGAATACGAATGGTGGTGAAGATTCTTCGCAGTACATGTGCTTCTACCGCCTTCTCTCCATAGGTCTGTTCCACCTGCGGCAGGATGACCACTCCGGGCTGTGTCCGGTTCTTGTTCTGGGCGGCGAAGATTTCCTCCACCTCGTAGTTCAGGTTGTGACGGCGGCAGATGTCCGTCATGCGCTGGATGACCTGGTAGTGGTAGATACCCCTGACCGGATTGCCGTAGATGTCGTTCTCCTTGTAGGTACGCTGGAGTGTTTCAAGGTCCATTACTTCGATTCCGTTGTTCTGGAAATCAAACTGTCTCTGATTGTTCAATGTTGCTAAAGCTTCCATAATTATATTTTTTAAAAGGTTGGTAATTATTTGTCCAATAGGTTGATGATACGGACTGCCTCTTTGAAGCGTCCGATATTTTCCGGAAGAGGATTCCTGTATTCCTCTTCCTTCATGCGTCTTATAGAAGGTATTCCCGTCAAGGGCAGTGCCTGGTTGACTTTCCATCCGTCGGTGAACGCCTTCGGCTGGAGACTGTCATGACAGATCACTTCCCCGACACATCCGTGGACGAGCATGTTGCATACGGTCATCATGCAGCAGGTCCGGCTGATGTCTTCTCCGACCAGATAGTTTCCCGGATTGTGTGCATGGTATGCCAGCAGGAGTCTTCCACTGCCGCATGTGGGATCTCCCATCCTCTGTCCGGTCTCTTTTTTACCTGCCGCGCACATGACCATGAGTTCACAGATATGTGACGGCGTGAAGAACTGTCCGTTTGCCTGCTGTCCCGGTTTTGAGCAGTAAGCCATGTGGAGTTCAGCGAAAGCGTCGAACCAGCCTGACCTGCCGATTTGTTTCTGCATGATACGTGTCCATTCGGCGGCTGTCATTTCCATGAACGAGGCATTTTGCTGACGCTTGTATTTCCAGTTGCTTATTGGCGGTGCTCCCGGAGAGAAGCCGTGGATGATGAAACGCAGCAGGTCGTTGAATACGGTTTGTATTTCATAGCCGCATGAGGAGGCAAAGCCTGTGATAAGCCTGTCGAGCGGCTTGACTTCGTTGGAGATTTCATATCGTGCCATATTCCTTAATTTTATAATTGGTTATATACTGTCGTTGATTCTGTATACTGTTACGGTATGGTTTTCATTGTCCGTGTGTATTCTGACGGGACCGTATCCCATGAATTTCATGCGGATTTGTCCGTGCTGTCCCATACCGTTCCACTGCTCACGTGATATTTCCTTAATATCCATGCGGTATCCCCAAAGTACAAGAGAGTCAGGCAGGATTCCCTTGTAGAGTCTGCCTTTCAGGATTGCGGCCAACTCGTCCAGCTCGCTTCGGCTGTACAGCGTGAATGAATCGCTGCGGTGAAAGGTGTATTCGCCTGTCCTTTCCCTGTCCCGGTATTTCATGATATGATAGCGGAACCAGTTACGGGTGGTGTAACCGTCATATAACGGATCCGGTTCTCTGTATTTCCATTTCCTGACCGGAGCGTCGAACCTGAGACTGCCCGTATTGCTGCGTTTCCCGAATCCCCATGTCCTGAATATGCGGATTTCTGTACCTGCGGGTTTCATGTTCCGGATATTGACCTGCGTCCAGGGGCTTCCGGTGGTATCATAGGCGGCTTTTCCCATGTCATCGAAACAGAATACCGTTTCCGGTATCAGGCATATATCCGCATATTTGCCTGTTATCCGTTCTATATGGGCCTTTCCGAAATAGTCACCCGAACGTGAGACAAATTCAACGCAGTCTCCTTCTGTCGGGTACATCTGCCTGCTTCGGACATTCTCAATCAGTTCCAGCATACGGTTCACTTTCCGTACTTCCTTTTCTGTAATGGGATACCCGAAGTCACCGTTTGCCAGCCAGTTCAAGACTGTCAAGGTCATATCGTATCTTTGTATTCATCCTGTTCTCCTCCTGTTTTGTGTATAGCGTTCAACCTGTCGGGTGATCATATCACAGAATTTCTGGCCGTTTTCTTCCTCACCCCTGAAATAGGCGGCCATCATCAGCAGGTTCTTGTTGTAATAATGCACCCATTTGTCATGGAAATGTGCGCCGGGGAACCTGTCCGAATGTTTCCTGAAACAGTTCCAGGGGTCAGATCCTCGTCCTGTCTCCTGTTGTATTCCCATATTGCCAGAAGCAGCATGTCATTGTAATTCAGTCTCATATTGCGTTGGTATTTGAAGTGGCTATTATGATGTTGCAGCAACCGTCTTCCTGATATTCTCCTTCAGCTTTCCGTTGTTTACCAGTCTGTCGTATGCCGCATGCACGAACCTGTATGCCGGTGAATCATATCCGATACCGTGAAGATGTGATGTCGTAGCCACATTTATCCGTGATGCCATCATGGAAAAAGTATGTCCTCTTTCCCTGCGTGGCGGTTGCTGAAGGCATCCAGTATATTCCGGTGGATGCACGTTCCGTATCTGGCACGGTAATATTCCATTTCTTCTTCATCGGTGAAGGAATACACCTCTTCCGCTATCGTATCCTTTACAAGACGGAATGTACGGCCTCCTTTTTTCAGTATGGCTGTAATCTGTGGAATATGCAGTGTTTCACAGTAGCCGCTTATTTCCATCGGATGCACGTACAGACGTGTCTTTCCTTTTACAAGATACATGGCCTGTGATGTACAGCCTGTTCTGTCCGTGTCGAATCCCTCTCCATGAAATTTCTCTTTTATTTCCTTGTAGAATGCGTCCGTTTTCTCATGGGAAAGACCTTTTCCCCATTCATATCCGCTTTCCAGACTGAAAAGCAGATGGAAGAGGGTTGTCCGCCCGGTCTTGCTTTCCCAGTAGCCGTAAAGGTCGGCCGTGCCGGATTTCGGTCCGAACCTGTATCCGTCCGGAGTATAGCTTTCCATCACTTCCAGGAGTGAGTTCATGAAATTTTCCGATTCTTCCGATTTCCACCATTCTGACGTATCGTCATCCATGGCATAAGCCGGTATATGGTTCATAACCTGTAGGTATTCGGAGTTTCTTTCAGAATGTCCAGCATCCTTGTGACGGCTTCCTTCCTTAGTCTGATGGAGAACAGTTCTGTTCCAGTCTCCGCGTGAAGCCTGTTCTGTGTCTTCTGGTCTGTAATCATGACTTCTGATTTTTATTGTTATACATTGTCTGCCTGTAAGGTACAGGCATTCTTATTTCTTGTTGTCCCTGTTGTCTGTTTGCCCGCATCCCTGCAAGGCTTGGCGGAAAAAAATACCGGAGCGAAGCGAGGATGATTTTTTTCCAGACAACCAGCCCGGCAGGGCCGCCTTGCGGGAGTTGCGCGGCAAACAGCTATTTTTGCAGCAAGAAATGAGGATGCTGTCATCATGTCTCCGGCATAAAAAAGGGAACCCCATATTGCATGAGGCTCCCCAATACAGACTGTCGTATATATGTCAGGTATGTATGCTCCATCCGTGGAAACGTTCCATGGTGACGGCAAAGGACTCGTCAGGATTTCCATGATACAGCAGTCCTCCGACAATGCCTGTATTCCCGTCCGGATAACGTTCGCAGAATCCGAACGAATACGGCGCATGGTCGTAATAGAGTTCGATTTCGCATGGACGGTTCTCGTTTTTCTCCCATTGTTTTAGACGTTCAAGACAGTTTTCCAGTGTCTTGTCATTGATTGATTTTTGCATACTGTACGACCTTGTCGTAATGCTCTTGTGAACAGCAGATTTTCATATCGTTTGAATTTATTGGTTGGTAAATGTTTTTTTCAGTCAATCCAGAAAGTACCGCAATGAGGGCACCTGCATCCGGCAGGATACTCATTCGAATACCGCACGTCACGGTGGCGTTTGTAGTTCATGTCACCGAAGGTGTTTCCCGCTTCGGAATGTTCTGCTCGTAAGCGGCTTCCTGTTTCTTGTATTCAGCCATCCGGCTTTTTCGGACAGATCCGGTAAAAGGTATCATGCCCGTTTCCCATTTTTGTGGAATCGCACCAGTCATTGGTCATGCCGCAGACTTCATTGGCATAGGAATAGTGTACCTGTGAATCGACAAACAGGTTCTCCCTTCGGAAAGGGAAAGTGATGTCCAGCGGAATCCGTACATGATGTCCGGAACCGTTCCGGCTGTCGGCAATGGCCACCACTACATTCCCGTGGAAACGGATGCTCTTGAAATCGTTCTCAGGGTCTTTGCTGATGAGCCTGTCAAACATGGCGTTGAAGTAGATGCGCAGTTCTCCGCCGTATGTGGCATTCCCTACCAGTTCCTCTATCTTCTCGTCAAACTGTCCCTTTTTTCAGATGCAGTGCGCGGCGTACCTTATGGCAGGCCATGGCGACCGATTCTCCCCGCAGTGAACAGCCGGTCAGGTATCCGCTGATTTCCACTCCGAGCGAATAGAAGAAATTAGTGACGGACGAGTTGCGTATCAGGTCCTTTACCGGGTCGGAATCGTTCCGGTCGTAGATAAGTTCCCTGATTTCATCTTCATGCTCTTCAAACTCTCCGGCAAGATTGTCCGCTTCCATATTCTTTCTTGTCTCCTCCAGATAGTCGTGCATGTTTGAGCCTTCCTGCTCCTCATACCATTCGTATGCCTTTTCATAGAGCTTTTTCCATATTGTTGGAACGGACGCATTCCTCCTGGATGTCTTCATGCTCATCAAGGTCATCCCGATAATCCACATAGTAAAGACTCACATACTGTGGAATATAGTCTGTAAGTTGTAATGTCTGGTTCATGATTCCTGGTTTTTTAAGAGTTATACAAACGAAAAAGCCCTGCTTGTCGTGCAGGGCCTGATTCTTGTGGAACCGTTGCCTTTGGAATGTCTGTTTGTATGGTATCTCCATGTCTCAAGCAGATAATCCTTGGTTCCCTTTGATACTTCCGTGTACCATACATCCTTTTTTCATCGTACAGGTAGCAGGTGTTAAGGAGAATCGGTATGCCGTCATGCACCTTGTACATGTGCAGTTCAATATCATTCTTTATGACGGCAGACTTTTCCTTTTTCCACTTTTCTGTGTATGGCTTTTCCTGACCTCCCCGATATGTGGGGAGGTATAGCCGATTATTTCCGAATGGAATGCAAACTGATATTTTTCCATAACACTTTGTCCGTATTAGAATTCTGATATAAGTTCATCTTCATAGACCTCAAGTTCAAGACCGCTCTCGACAATCCTTACCAGCCAGCGGCATTCCAGTCTTTCCATCAGTTCGACGGCACGGTATCCCTTATAGGGACGTTTCATAAATACAATGTCTCCGGTTTTCATATTTGTTCCTCCTTTTTATTGTGCATGGATTGTTTCTATCAGTTCTGCATCCGTAAGATAGCGCAGTTCCTGTGTGGAGCAGAACAGGCAGATGCCATCCAGCAGTTCATTTGCCGCAGCATCCAGGTTCCGTACTCCTTCGATCAGAGATTCTTTCAGTTCCTTGCTTGAAACAAGATATATTCCGTGAATGTCTTGAACAGTTCTCAAAAGGGAAACGTCTTTCCTGATAGATGATGTCCTTTATCATATCATCCTGTGGTGGCAGTTTGGCGCTGATTGTCTTGAACTGTTCAGGTGCGAGTTCCTTCAACCTGTCAGGATTGAAGCGGAACATACTGAATCCCTGATATTCAAATCCGGCAGGCTCCGCTATTCTGTTACTGGTCAGGAAATCATGTACATGTCTGTTGCAGTCCCTGCTGTCCACATAGGCATGGAACGGGGAAGGAATTGAAGTTGACGGTGATGTCCGTGTATGATTCCCAGCTTTCCGGATTCACTTTGGACCTGATTCAAGTCCTGCATACAGATTGTCATTGTCGGTATAACTGTTCAGAACCAGTCTGACTTCAATGCGCTCAGCCGGATTTGTGGCTGTTTTCCAGTATAGTGTGTTTGATTTGTCCATACTTGTATTGTTGTTATGAGGGAATACGGCAGTCATGTTACCGTATTCCCAGAATGTTATGATTTGATATTCGTTATATATTGTGCGGACTCCTTTTTTACCGTCCTCAGTCTTTTTAGGAGATACAGGAAATATTCACGGTCATAGATCCGGAAAAGAAATTCCTCTGATGTCTCCTTGATGTGTCCGATGAAAGTTGCGGATTCCCTGCCTGGAGGATATTGGAAGAAATGTCCGTCGGAAACAAGGGTGAGTTTCTTTCCGGATACATGGTCTATCAGTTCGTCCGGAGTTTCGTACTTTCCTTTTCCTTTGTATAGCAGGTAATTGTTCTTGCGAAGACTCTTCAGGATTGTGGCCATGTCCGCCCTTGCTTGTACGGAATCTGATTGGATGACAAGATTGCAGATGAATAGGGGTTGTTTTTCCCGTCCAGTGAAAAATAATAGGGGAATGATTCCTTTACCGTTTTTTCCCGTCCTTTCCTTCTTTGAGATTATTGCCTTTCGGCTGATGACTCCCATATGACGGTCTATCTGACGGTCCAGTTCTGATTGTGGGGTTTGTATGGAGCGCAGACCCTTGAAGTATCTTCCTTCACGGGTGAAGCAGAAAGAGTACATGCTCCCGTAGTACGGTTCACCCACAAAGAACGAGTTTTGTCTCATGCGCAATGGTGGCAGTACATCCAGCAGGTCATAGTAGTCTTCTTCGGTGATCTCCCTGAACGGCTCGGAGAGGGACTGATGGTAAAGACGCAGCATCTTGTCCAGTTCTGTGGCTGATATAACTTTCAGGAAAGGATTATTCTCCCTTGTGCGCAGTTCTTCGATTGTCTCCCCGCCATAGTCATTGCGGAATCCGTCACTCATGCTGGTCAGGCATGTCCCGTCGAAGTAGCGGGAATCGACTACATATTTCAATCGGTCTTTCATGTTTTATAGGTTTTGAAGGTTCAACACTCTTTTGTTTGACTGCATATACGGCATTCTGTGTAAGCTGCCGTTGCCATGCCTGGTATCTCGGCGACCATTTGAAACCGTATGATTTCAGTTCCTTGCGCTTCTGGTCATCCGGAATGCTGTCAAACAGGATTTGCAGGCGGTCCGCCTCATAGTTCCATACCAGTGTTCCGCCTTCAAATTTCAGTTCACGGTTTTCCCGTTCTCTGATTTCCTGAAGTTTCAGTCTGGCCTGGCGTGCCATTTCCGGCAGTTGGAAGAAACGGTTCCGTGGAGTGATAACCGGTTTCTTGCATTGTGCATTGAAGTCTGTAATGAAATCCACCGCTTTCTGCACGATTTCCACTTTCTCCTTTTCCTGCATAGGTGCTTACCTTATTAAGGATACTGCTGACGAACAGGGGCACGGCTGTATCCTCTTGCCTTACCGGTATCAATATCATGGATGGTCTGTGCGCTGCTTGCAATGTCACGCTTCAGGCGGTTCCATGCCTCCTCCTGCTTCTGTTCTTCCGGTTTGGCAGCCTCTTTCATCCTTTCCATGGCAGACTTAAAACGGTTACGCCAGTCGTGGAATTCATCAAATCTGTTCTGGTATGCGTCCAAGGCCTTGTTGTTGCGCTGGCAGTTGAATTTGGCAGGTCCTGTCACCATCGGACTGGCACATCGTGAGAGACTGCCCAACAGGGCGGAGAACTTACTGTGGTATGCACTGACATACTCGTTCTGCTTTTTCTTCCGGAATATGTTTAAGATCCTCTCCAAGTTGTTTTTCATATTGCATGATGTCTGTTTCCGCCCTTGCTTCAGGTTCGAAGGAACTCCACCTGTACGCATTGTATGCAGCATCAAGCAGGTCTTCCAGATAACCGGGATACAGGAATTCCACGGCTTCCCATTTTTCAAATTCAGACGGATGCAGTTCTGTTTCTCCGTCTGCCGCTTCGATGGTGTGTACATAGGAGCCCATTCCCGTACAGCGTTTACGGAAATGAAAAAGGACGGCTTTATCGTCCGTCCCCTGTTTCCTGATTTTCTTCACACGGTAAGCATTCTTTCTTGTCAACGTGACAACCGTCTGTTTTCGGTCTTGTCCTTCATGAGGTCTGCTACTGTACCTTCACATACCTTCTTTCCAACTTCTTCAGTCATATTCTTTTATTTAAATTAGACATGACCGGCTCCGTGGAGCCAGTATTTCAATTTCTTACTGGCCCGGCTGTTCTTTGCCAATGACCGGTGCAAGGCTTGGCGGAAAAAAATACCGGAGCGAAGCGAGGATGATTTTTTTCCAGCCAACCAGCCCGCCAGGGCCGCCTTGCACAGTCAGTGGCAAAGGGCGATATTTGCTGTAAGAAATGAAATAATGGTCTGACACTTGTCCTAACAGACTGGTAATTGATCTTTTTATAATCCCATTTTATCCCTTACAATAGTCATATTTTCTTTGAGGTTTCTGTCCATGACTCTTGCATAATGCTGTGTCATTCTTGTAGAAGCGTGTCCGAGCATGGCAGATACTTCCTGCAATGGAACGTTGTTTGCCAGTGTGACGGTAGTAGCAAACGTATGACGGGCCACATGTGTGGTCAGATTCTTTTTGATGCCGCAGAAGTCCGCAATTTCCTTCAGGTAGCTGTTTGCCTTCTGATTGCAGACAACAGGAAGGCATGTCCCTTGCTGAAGACATATCGGATGTGATTCATATTTCTTCAGGATTGCCAATGGAACAGGAAGAAGCGGAATATTGGCTATGGAACTTGACTTTCTTCTTCTCTCAAGCTTTACACGTCCTTTTCTTATCCACCAGTCACCGTTATTGTCCTGCTCCAGATGTTCCGGTCTCAATGTGGAAACATCAGCGAACGCCAGACCGGTAAAGCACGCAAATAAAATATGTCCTTGACAAGCTCCAGCCTAGGGATATCGAATTCCCTGTTCATTATGGACTGAAGTTCGTTATTTGTCAGGAATACCGGATCAGTCTCGTCCTGTTCCATCTTATATCCGTAAAACGGGTCTTTTCGCATCCATTCTTTTGCTATTGCCATATTGGTAATTTTCTTCAGGCATTTCATGTAGCGGACTATTGTGTTACGGCATAATCCGGCTTCTGTTTTTAGAAAAATGTCAAAGGACTTGATGAAATCAGGGGAAAGTTCATGGAATGTAATATCCTCCTTCTCATAAAAACGTGGCACAAAAGTTTCAAGTTTTCTGAGTACATTTTTATAACGGTTGATTGTCACGGGAGAATAGTCTATGTCAACAACCTTCTCCATAGAGGAAATTTCTTCTCTAATTGTTCCCATCAAAGTTCGGATTGTTTCGTCCTTTCCAAATACACGTTTTAAAATTGTTTTGGGAGTTATCAGTGCCGATTCAAAGGTCAGTTCCTTGTGCTTTTCATATGCGCGTGTAGTAAGTGCTCCTATATAATTGTTCAGTTCAATGGAGGCTCTGTCTTTTCCTTTACTGCATCCCTTGGCCGGATTCCAATTCTTTAAAGAAATACTTCTTTGTATTCTTACTTCTTCATATTGTCCGTTGATGGTAATACGCATAAGAATCGGAGCTTCGCCATTTTTTAGCAGTTTTGTTTTTAGAACGAAAAATAGAATGTTCATTGTTCCTTGTTTCATGATCATTTTCTTTTTGAAGTTGTACATTCGGTTGTTTCGTCAAACCTGAAGGAAATGGAAGAATGAAGAAAATTGTTAAAATCGGTGGTTTTTATTATCGCCGGCTATAAAAAACCACCGATTTTGTTTTTCTTTTATGTTATCTGACCTCTTTTCTCTAATCTTCTCGTCAGATGTGAGAAAACCTGCATAAAGGTTTTGCTTTTTTTCCATCATTCAGGAGGGTTTACAAATGTATATTTTAACCCCTAAAATGAATCACGCAAATTATTGAGAATTAGTGAAATATGATACAATTCGGTGGTTTTTCCATGGGACTCAAAAACCACCGAATCGGCAATTTTTAATTGCACCAAATTGTATATTTCTGCGGGTTGTGATAAAGAAAAACCCACTGAAATGACTGTGGCTTCAGCGGGTTTCATAATTTTTCGTTTTC